>Ga0209467_1000905_pt1 | contig 31294 bp, 27 predicted proteins | sample Higcelwee11metaG_FD_187175 | JGI IMG/M metagenome (GOLD analysis project Ga0209467, IMG submission 187175) | Freshwater pond sediment microbial communities from the University of Edinburgh, under environmental carbon perturbations - High... | ecosystem: Environmental > Aquatic > Freshwater >... | reverse complement strand
TATCGATTTTCACGGGTGGATCACCTGATGCCGGAATTTAAAACGGATGTTCTGGTATTTGGAAGCGCCATTCACCGTGTTCTGGAAATTTATTATCAGGGAATTTTGGAAGGGTACAAAATGCCCTTGCTGGAATTATGCGAACTTTTCAAGAAGCAATGGAGTGAATCTGCTGATGGAGAGGATCGGGAGAGTATCCGTTTTACAAAAGAAAATGATTATAACTCGTTGCTTGCGATGGGCGTCAGCTTATTAACAACGTGGTATGACAGCCGACCGGGAGAGCAATACCGGTTGATTGCCGTGGAAGAGCCTTTCAGTTTTACGGTTCCAGGGGTTCCGGTGCCAATCATCGGCGGTATGGACCTGGTTGAGGAAGATCCGTCCGGAACGATCATCATTACGGACCACAAAACACCGGCCAAAGCGATGGCGGAAAAGGATGTTCACATAAACCAGCAGTTGACCATCTACCAGATGGCGGCAAAGGCCAATGGGTATGCAAACCGGGAGATCATGCTGAAATTCGATTGTCTGATTAAAACAAAAACACCGAAATTTGCGCAATATTATACCACCAGATCACAAAACGAGGAACAGCGCATGATCCGGAAAATTCAATCGGTCTGGGAAGGAATCGCCAAAGGGGTTTTTGTCCCGAATGATTTGAGTTGGAAGTGCAATAACTGTTCATACATAAGCGCCTGCAACGAGTGGTTTATGGAGGAAGCCGCATAATCAGGCATTCATCCCGCCAAATACCTGCCATCATTGAGACTGGAAGCATTGTATAAGTCTGATTCACTGAATTTCCTTGAACGCCTGTCTTAAGAAAACCGCAAAAGCTTAAAAATCCACGCCACGGGTAACTATACGGTAGCAATTAATTATCAGGATTCTTGAAAGCTGATGTCAATAATGTCCTGTTTTCTTAAGGAGTTATTTATAAATAAACAATTAACAATCTAAAATTCATGAGGAGAAAAATGCCAAAAAATCCAATCTGTCCAAAATGCAATTCGGCAACGCATGTTGTTTTAATCAATAACGCACAAAAAATAGGCACTGCGGTTGGTGGCACAGCCGGTGGTGTCGCGGGGTATGTCGGAACATTATCAGGAGCTGCGACAGGCGCGGCTATCGGATCAGTTATTCCCGTGATAGGCACCGGAGTCGGTATTCTCGCTGGTGGATTTGCCGGGGCCTTGGCTGGATTTTTTGCGGGTTCAGCCGTGGGCAATCAGGTGGGAGAACGTATAGATCGCCATGTTATTTGCAAATATCGCTGCAATGATTGTGGAATTAAATTTGAACGCTAAACTTTTTGAAATGGAGGTAATGAAAAATGAGATGCATTTTGGTATTTATCGGTGGTCTTGCGGTAGGGATTCTCACAGGCATCGGAATACACGCCGCAGGAGAAGATGACGATCAGAAAAATGGGCAAGAGTCAATCGGTGAGGATGTGGAAGTTGTTCAAGAGGAGGAAGCCCAGGTATCCCAGACTGATGAAGACAGCGACGATCTCGATGAAGATGAAGATGGGGTTGAGGTTTACAGGTCAATACTCTTCCGGAGGTTCTGAAAAGGAGCCACCAGCAAACTGCTGGTGGCTCTATACTTTATTTAAAAAAGAATTTTTTTTGAATAGACTTTATCAGGCATAAGTCGCATTGCCATAAAAATCTGATTATATGAGATAAAACGCATGTGCCCGTAGGGAAGATGGGCATAGGCCACGCGGAAATGATATCCTCAAAAAGTGTGGGGACTACAGTGGGGACCGTTTTTTTAGAAAAGAAAAAGGGCTTACATTTTAACTGTAAACCCTTGATTTTATTGGCGCGCCTGGCACGACTCGAACGTGCGACCTACGGATTAGAAGTCCGTTGCTCTATCCAACTGAGCTACAGGCGCATAATTTTTTAAGAAATCCAGATAACATGATTTGTTTTTTTTGTCCACATCAAATATGCTATGATAATTTTAAAAAATCAATAAAACTGTTTGAGTATTGAAATGGTTGATATTATAATGAATAATCAAAAGAAAAAACCGGTTCTTCCGGACAGGAGAGAGGGTATCGATAACAGAAAAAAAAGCAAAAAAAAACCGATTAATAATTTAACTGCGGATCAGCCTGGGAAAAAATCAAGGCCGGACAGCGGTAAAAGTCTTGTCAGTTATGATCCGTTGCAGCGATATTTGTCTGAAATTAATCAATACCGGCTTCTGACCCGGGAAGAGGAAATCGAGCTGGGCAGAAGGATTACCGAAGACAACGACCCGGATGCCGCGCTTATCATGGCCACCTCCAATTTGCGTCTGGTAGTCAAGATCGCTCTGGAATTTCAGCGTATCTGGATGCAGAACCTTTTGGATTTGATCCAGGAAGGCAATATCGGACTCATGCATGCGGTGCAGAAATTTGACCCTTATAAAAATGTTAAATTTTCGTATTATGCGTCTTTCTGGATCAAGGCCTATATCCTGAAATTTATCATGGACAACTGGCGGCTGGTGAAAATCGGCACCACCCAGGGCCAGAGAAAGCTTTTTTTCAAGCTCAAAAAAGAAAAACAGCAGCTCATTGATGAAGGGTTTGTGCCGCATACCAAGCTGCTTTCGGACCGGCTGGGCGTGTCGGAAAAGGAAATTATGGAAATGGACCAGCGGCTGGATGGTTGGGATGTTTCACTGGACGCGCCCATGCGAGAAGATTCGGATACCGAGCGCAGTGAATTTTTAGGCTCCGGTGAAGCGTCTATTGAGAACCAGGTGGCCAAAAAACAGATTGAATCCCTGCTGAAAGAAAATGTGGCGGTATTTCGAACCCAACTGGCGGAACGGGAACTGGAGATTTTTGATGCGCGTATTTTTACGGATACGCCTTTGACCTTGCAGGATATCGGGGACAAATACAATATTTCAAGAGAACGGGTGCGCCAGCTTGAAAAAAGTATTATTAAAAAGATGAAAACGTTTTTTAAAGATCAAATACCGGATTTTGATTTATATGAATAAGATTTTGCCGGAATGACGCAATATTTTGAATTTATACAGAAATGCAATGGTAAACAAATATTTGGATGGTTTGGGCCGGGATTAACGATGATGATTAAAAAAATAATGGGGTCAATCGCTGTTGTTATAACGGGGTGCGCCTTTCTGTCATGCGGTTGCGGCTTGATGCAGCGTCAACTGGAGTTGCCGGAAGAGGGGTTTTATATGGAAAGCCAGAGCCCGAGTCCCAATCCGGTCGAAGACGACAACAGTCAGAGCAATAGTTATTTTTTATTTCTGGAATCCCAGGTTTTAAAGAATCAGGGACGCCTGGATGAATCCATTGATCTCATGAAAATGGCCATCGACCGGGAGCCGGACTCGCTTTATTTAAAGACGGAACTGGCCGTTCTCTACCTTTACAAGAAAGACAATGAAAAAGCCTTAAAGGTTGTCGAGGAAATACTGGCACGGAATCCCGATTCCGTCGATGCCCTGATCATGGCCGCCACCATCAAAAAGACTCAGAACAAGGATGCGGATGTCAAGGCCCTTTATGAAAGGGTTCTGGTCAATGATCCCAATCGAAAAAGCGCCTATCAGATACTGGGGAAAATGTATTTTTCCGAAGGGAATATGGACAAGGCGTTTCAGATTTATACGAAAATGATCGAACGCTTTCCGGATGATTATGTGGGATATTATTATATCGGTGAAATCTATGCGGCCCAGGCCAAATATGATAAGGCCGAGGCCTCTTTTTTAAAGACGCTCGAACTTGCTCCGTCTCTTGTGGAAGGCCGGCTGGAACTGGTGAAAATATACCGTCTGACCCGGCAGAAGGATAAAGAGATCGCCATGTATGAGGAGATATTCAAGCAATATCCGGAAAATATTACGGTGGCCATAGAACTGGGCCTTTTATACGGGCCCACAAATCCTGCGGCGTCGGACGAAATATTTACCAGCTTGGGGGAAAAGAGCATTGATGACCCCAATGTGATTGGAACGGTTATTCAGTATCTGGTGCTTCAGAAACGGATTGACCACGCGATTACGGTTCTTGAGGGCATGTCCCGGGGCGCGCCTGAGAGTTCTGAAATCGCTTACGCGGCCGGTATTGTGTATCATGAGAAAGGCGATACCGAGCAGGCGCTGCAGAATTTCGGAGCTGTTTCCCCCAGTTCCCGGTTCTACCAGAACGCGGTGGTCCATATAGCGGTTATTTTGTATAACAACAAGGAGTTCGACCAGGGCATTGAGGTGCTGGAGGCGGCCATGCTGGATCTTGTGGATACGGATAAGGTGGCGGTGATTCCGTATCTGACCAGTTTTTACAAAGAAAGAGGACGGCTGGATGATGCCGCCACTTTAATCCGTGAAGGACTGGAAATCGCCCCCGGCAATACGGATCTCTTGCTGGAACTGGGTATCATTTATGATAAACAGGGCAAAACGGACGCCGCCATTGAGCAGATGAAGGCTGTTATCGCCATTGATGCCGAGCAGCCGGACGCATTGAATTATCTGGGATATACCTATGCGGACAAAGGCATTTTTCTGGATGAAGCGGAAGCCATGGTTCGCAAAGCCCTGTTAAAGAAGCCGGATAACGGGTATATCCTGGACAGTCTGGGATGGGTGTATTACAAAAAGGGGCTTTTGGATCAGGCCCTGGCCGAGCTGTTGAAAGCCGTCAAGTTAATCCCCGATGATCCGGTGATTCTGGAGCATCTGGGAGATGTTTATAAAAACATGAATAAATCCAAGGAAGCCCTTGAATATTACCAGAAGGCGCTTTCGGTCAAAGGAGATAATCGTGACGGTCTGGAGAAAAAAATGCAATCCCTGAAGCAGCGGAAATAAGGAGACCCCGTAATTTGACCAGCCTAAAAAGGCGTATTGCCATTCTGATGATGCTATTGCTGCTGCCTGCCTGTCATAAAATGGTGGGGCGGGAGCCGGGATTTGCGTTTCCGGACGCACCACAAAATGTTCAACAAATTCTATCTGTTATCAAATCAAAAAATGACTCGGCCCGATCTTTTAAAGGGATTGGTAAAATATCCGTGTGGGATGAAAATGGTTCCCGGACGTCCCGTGCGGCCTGGGCTGGCGCTATCGACGGGAGGCTTCGTATTGAATTTCTGGCTCTGCCCGGACAACCCGTGGCAAAATTTGTCTATGACGGGGAACATTATTATTTTATATCTCAGGCGGACCCGGAGCAGCATCAGCGGGCCTGTTCAGACCCGCTTCTGACGCAAGTGGCCGGGGTGCCCATCCGGGTCAGCGAAGTGGTGAATTTCCTTGCCGGCGGCATCCCGATTTACGATCATGATTCGGTCGCTCTGGAGCCGCTGGCATCTCCCGGAGGCTATGCACTGGTTTTTAAAAAAAGATGGCTGGGCGTGGTCCAGAAAATTTACCTCGATCCGTCCCGGTCGGCTGTGCTCAAAGTGGAAATATATAAATGGTGGAAGAAGGTGTATCAGGTGACGTTTGAAGCGGTCCGGCCCGTGAATGATCGCAGTGTTCCTTTTGATCTTGCCATTTCAAACGGCAAAAACCAGGGGTTCCGGATCGTAACCGACAGGTATTTTGCGGATGCGGTAATGACGCCGTCCATGTTTTCCTGGGAGCCCGGAAATTGATGGGGATTTCCATGGAAGAAGGGCAAGGCCCGGTCTCTTTGGAAAAATTACGCGGCATGCTGGACGGCCGGGAGTTGGAAGTTTTAAATAAACAGGCGGCCAGAAGCGCTGATGGCGTGCGACGGCATCCCGAAGAACGCCTGAAGAGCGATTACCGACAGCATTTTGCCGTGGATGTGGACCGCATTCTCCACTCCATGGCCTATACCCGTTATATTGACAAAACCCAGGTTTTTTATCTCATCAGAAATGACCACATCACCCATCGCATGTTGCATGTGCAACTGGTGTCCAAAGCCGCCAGAACCATCGGCCGGTTTCTGGGCTTAAATGAAGATCTGATAGAGGCCATCGCCATTGGCCACGATATCGGGCATCCTCCCTTCGGGCATGACGGGGAGAGAATTCTGTCGGATATCTGCACCCGCCACGGCATCGGCCAGTTTCATCATAATGTGCAGAGTGTGCATTTTCTGGATAAAGTGGAACGTAAGGGAAAGGGATGGAATTTATGTCTTCAAACTCTGGACGGGATTTTATGCCATGACGGCGAGGTCCACAACCAGCGGATTTCGCCTGCCAAGGGCAAAGTGTTTGCCGATCATGAATCTGAAATAAAACGAAAAACAGCCGGAGAGCAGGTGGATCTGGCCCCCATGTCCCTGGAGGGGTGCGTGGTCCGGTTTGCCGATACGGTGAGTTATATCGGCAGGGACATCGAAGACGCCATCCGGCTGGGGCTCGTCCGGCGCGGCGATTTGCCCGCGAAAAGCGTGGCCTGTTTGGGAGACACCAACGGACGGATTGTCTATTCCCTGGTGACCGACATTATTTTAAACAGTTATCAGAAACCCTATATTTCTTTCAGCCCTGAAATCTCTGAAGCCCTGGATCTGCTCAAAAAATTTAATTATGAACGGATTTATATGAACCCAGCGATCAAAAAGGAGCTGGACCGGATCAGAAAATTGTATGAGATCATGTATGACCGGTTTCTGGGGGATTTGGTGTCTCTAAATCCCGCATCCCCGATTTTCAAAGGCGTGGTTGAACACATGACCGATGCGTATATGGACGCCCACTCTCCGGAAGAAATCGTCAGGGATTTTATTTCCGGCATGACTGACCAGTATTTTATCCGGCAGTCTCCCGAAGAAATGCGCCCGGTATTTCAAAGCCTTTGAAGAATAATAACGAATGTACGAGCAAAGAACCTACCGGCATTTCATTCAAAAAGATCATCTGGTATCCTTTCAGGTCACCGTCAAGGAAACGGATCTGTGGATTTGCGCGGACAGACTGCTTAAAGATAAAGCCAAAGAGGTTGTGCTGACGGTCAGGGGATATCTTGAGTCTTATATAGAGAGGTATCCCATGTTTTTAAAAACACTGGTTCCCTGGCGTGTTTCCGGGCCCTCGCCCCGGATTGTGTCGGAAATGGCGGATGCCGGGGCGCTTGCCGGTGTCGGACCCATGGCTGCGGTGGCCGGGGCGGTGGCCGAGGCGGTGGGCAGGGAGCTTTTAAAAAATTCGGATGAAGTCATTGTGGAAAACGGGGGGGATATTTTCATCAAACTGAATAAGCCCTTTACCTGCGGAATTGCCGCGGGCGGCTCACCCTTGAGCATGCGATTTGGTTTGCGGCTGGATGCCGGCAAAGAACCTGTCGGCGTATGCACTTCATCCGCAACCGTCGGTCATTCCCTTAGTTTCGGAAAAGCCGATGCCGTCTGCGTTGTCTCGCCATCATGCGCGGTTGCGGATGCCGCCGCCACCGCCATTTGCAACCAGGTTGGCTCGGAAAAGGACATTCAGAAAGCCATCAACACAGGGAAATCCATTGACGGCGTTTCGGCCATTGTTGTGATCATGGGGGATAAGGTCGGCTTCTGGGGTGATATGGAACTGGCGCCCCTGTGAGAAGCAAGGGGCATTGTGGCTGGTGTATCCGGTTCATTGCTTCTTTTTTGGCGCTTGTTTTCCGGCAAAAAACGGTTGAGTTTTAGTAACTATTTAGGTATTCAGGAGTCAGAATACAGAATACAGGATACAGCCTGGCCCGAATGTAACCAAATAGAATAAAAAATGATTCATTCCTTCATTTTGGCTTATGAATTCTGTCTCCTGAATACCTGAACAGTTACACAAATTTTATAGTTTCGAACAAGCGACTTCCGCCATCGATTTTTATAGTTTAATCAAGCGTTTGAGGGGTTTTTTATGAGAAAGGTAAAAATTGCATTTTGGGTTATTCTTGCATCGCTGATCGGGCTTGTTGTTTCGCAGAACCTGCCGTTTTTTTTGGAACCAGGCCATCTTCGGGTCAATTTTTATTTCGCCGAGTATGAGACCCCGCAATTTCCAATAATGCTGTTTTTTCTGGTGGTTTTTTTTGCCGGCCTTCTGATTGCTTATGTCAGCGGATTGTCTGAAAAATTTATCGCGAAAAAAACCATCCATCATTTAAAGAACGAAGTCGCCGCCGCAAAAAAGAAAATCTCCGAACTGGAAGGGAATGCCGCCGCCCTGAAAACCAGGATGAAAGCCGACCCCGTCCTCCATGAAGCGGAAATCCCCGATATTCCGGCAAAAGCGTCTGAATCTGCCGAATAATTCCCTGATGACGTCTCTGTCGGTGTGGGAATAAAAATATTCGTGTCCATGACCCATCTTAAAATTACCCCGATGATGCAGCAGTATATGGCCATCAAGGATCAGTATGCGGACTATATACTGTTCTACCGGATGGGGGATTTTTATGAGATGTTTCTGGAAGACGCCGTCACCGCATCCCGTGAGCTGGAAATCACCCTGACCGCCAGAAATAAAAAAGAGGACGGCGCCATACCCATGTGCGGGGTGCCGGTCAAGGCGGCGGAAGGGTATATCGCGCGTCTCATTGACAAAGGCTATAAGGTGGCCGTTTGCGAGCAGACGGAAGACGCAGCGGCGTCAAGGGGCCTTGTGAAGCGCGATGTGGTGAGGGTCATTACCCCCGGCATGATTGTCAGCGAATCGCTTCTGGATGAAAAATCCAATAATTTTGTCATTTCCGTCACGCGCCAGAAAGAAGGTTTCGGCCTTTCCTGTCTGGATTTGTCCACAGGCACGTTCCGAACGGCCCAGACAGCGGATAGGGATGCGGTCATTGAAGAGGCGCGCAAGATATCTCCCAATGAAATCCTGATGCCGGAATCGGCAAAAGAAGACACTTTTTTTATCTCCCTGCGGCAGTTTTTTCCCACGGCCGCCATCACGTTTCTTTCCGACCGCGTGTTCACCCTTCGCGAAGCCAGGATGCGCTTGCTGGAGCAGTTTCATACCCGGAGCCTGGAAGGTTTCGGGTGTGAGCATCTTCATGCCGCTGTGTGCGCCGCCGGCGCGCTTGTCTTTTATGTCGAGGAAACCCAAAAGCAGGCGGTGACACACCTGACCGTGCTGGAAACCTATGCCCTGGACCATCATCTCTTAATTGATGAAGTGAGCTTTAATAACCTGGAGCTGACAAAAAATTTGCGGACCGGCGCCCGGCAGGGGACGTTGATTGATGTGATGGATGCCACGGTCACTGCCCTGGGCGGAAGGCTGCTCAAAAAATGGCTGCGTTACCCGCTGGTGAACCGGGAGGGCATCATGGCCAGGCTGAATGCCGTGGATGAAGCAAAGCAGAACGCCGCCATTCGCAAAGCCATTCGGGAAGGCCTGAAATCCGTGTCGGACCTGGAGCGGCTGGCAGGCCGCATCGCCATGGGATATTCAACGGCCAGAGATTTAAATGCCTTGAAGGATTCTATTCTTGCCCTGCCAGAGATTTTTCGCCTGTTGCGGAATTTTTCATCCCCTCTGTATTTGTGGGACATCTCCCTGATTGAGCCGCTTCAGGAATTGGCCCGGTTGATTGATCGGGCGATTGTGGATGACCCGCCGCCAGCCGTGAATGAAGGCGGGATGATCAAAAGAGGCTATCACCCGGAGCTGGATGAGCTGATTCAGATATCCAAAGACGGCAAGGGATGGCTGGCGGCCCTGGAAGCCAGGGAACGGGCGGCCACGGGCATCAGTTCTCTGAAAGTGCGGTATAACCGGGTATTCGGGTATTATATTGAAGTTTCAAAGGCAAGCGCGAAATCGGCGCCGCCGCATTATGTCCGCAAGCAGACGCTTGTTAATGCGGAACGATATATTACCGATGATTTGAAAACATTTGAAATCAAAGTGCTTGGCGCGGAAGAAAAGCGGTTTGCATTAGAGTATGAGCTGTTTTGCGAGATCCGGGCCCATGTAACCAGGAACAACACCGCCCTCATGAGCGCGGCGGCATTTATCGCGAACCTGGATTGTCTGGCAGGTTTTGCGGAGATGGCCGACCTGTATGGGTATGTCCGTCCGGAAATCAATACCGACGGGGTGATTCATATTGAAGACGGCCGCCATCCGGTGGTGGAACGGCTGATAGACGGCAACCGCTATGTTCCCAATACAATCCGCATGGACAATCGCGACCATCAGGTGCTCATTATCACCGGGCCAAATATGGCCGGAAAATCCACGGTCCTGCGCCAGACCGCCTTGATTGTTCTTATGGCCCAGATGGGGTCGTTTGTGCCGGCGGCTTCGGCGTCCGTCGCTATTACGGACCGGATTTTCACACGGGTCGGCGCTCTGGACAATTTGTCCCAGGGCCAGAGCACCTTTATGGTGGAAATGGAGGAAACCGCGAATATCCTGAATAATTCATCCCCGGACAGCCTGGTGGTGATGGATGAAATCGGCCGGGGCACAAGCACCTTTGACGGGCTCAGCATCGCCTGGGCCGTGGCCGAATTTCTGCACGATTTGCGGGGAACGGGCGTGAAGACCCTGTTTGCCACGCATTATCATGAATTGACGGAGCTTGCGGCCATCAAAACACGGGTGAAGAATTTTAATATTGCAGTCAAGGAATGGAATGATGAAATTATTTTTCTTCATAAACTTGTTGAAGGCGGCACCAATCGGAGTTATGGAATACAAGTGGCGCGTCTGGCGGGGATCCCGGAAAAGGTCATTCAACGGGCCAAAAAAGTGCTTTCCAGCATCGAAAAAACCGGACATGTGCCAGGGGCAAGGGCTGGGAAAAACGCGGACAAAAAAAATGGACATACCGGCCCGGTGCAGCTCAGTCTGTTCCGCCCCCCGGAAGAAGTGATTATGGAAAAATTGCAGAAAATGGACATCACGTCCATGACGCCCCTTGATGCCTTGAATTATCTGCACCAGCTCAAGGAAAAAGCCGGATCGGGTTTGTGATGTCGAATGATTGACTGCCATGACAGTTTACCAAAACTAATATGAAACCAGATTATTATACCCTTATGTCAAAAAAAAATGTGTTTTTGCTTTTAGCTGTTTTGTGCGCGTCGTCAATGTTGTGGTCGTGCGCTTCCACCCGCACGCCTCCCGGCCAATTGTATTCTCAGGCGGAATCCTGCAGCAAAGAATTGCAGAACGCGCCTGAACAGCAGAAATACCGGAGCTATTGGATCCGGTGCATTGATCAGTTTGATGCGGCATATAAGTCTGACCGTTCGGGCAAGTGGGCTGCCGCTGCTTTATATCAAATGGGGATTCTGTATCAGGGGCTTTACCGCCATGCATATAAAGATGAAGATCTGGCTGCGGCTGAAAAATATTTTAGGCAGATTGTTAATGATTTTCCAGACAGTGCATATAAGGGCAAAGCCCTTGCCGCACTGAGAACAATGCCCGGCGGTGCTGGAAAACCGGCAGCCGGGAAGGGCGAGACATTGCCTGCCGGTTGCCTGGCCACGGTCACCGATATCCGGTATTGGTCCAATCCGGAATACACCCGCGTAGTGATTAATGCGGACAGGGCATCAAAAATCGAAAGCAATTTGCTCAAGAAAGACCCTTCCATTGATCAGGATCATCAGCGCCTTTATGTAGACATCAAAAACAGCCGCCTGGGAAAAATCGACACCACCATCCCTATTAATGACGGTCTGCTGAAAACCGCCCGGGCCGGGCAATTTACACAGGACACGGTGCGGGTGGTGATCGATATTAATTCCTTTGAGGATTATAATATATTTTCCCTGCCCAATCCTTTCCGGATTGTGATCGACGTTCGCGGAAAGCCGATGGCCAAGGCGGTGGTTCCCCAAGAAATTCCTGGGCCGGATGCAGCTTCCATCGCAAAGCAACTGGCTCTGGGCGTGCATCGGATCATCATTGATGCGGGCCACGGCGGCAAGGATTTTGGCGCGCCCGGATACGTCAAAGGCGTTCATGAAAAAAGGATTGTTCTGGAGATTGCCAAAAAACTGGCCGCGAAAATAAGGTCTGAGATCGGTTGCGAGGTTATCATGACCCGGTCCGGAGATACGTATCTCACCCTGGAAGAGCGGACCGGCATCGCCAATATGAAAAAGGGGGATTTATTTATTTCCATTCATGCCAATGCCGCAGTCAACAAAACCGCGTTCGGCGTGGAAACCTATTTTTTGAATTTAACCACGGACGATGAGTCCATCAGCGTGGCGGCCAGGGAAAACGCCACCTCCACCAAAAACATCAGCGAACTTCAAACCATCTTAAATGATTTGATGCAAAACGCCAAAATTAATGAATCGAGCCGTCTGGCAACCTATGTTCAAAAAGAATTGTGCCGGCATCTGACCAAAAAATATAACCGGATCAAGAGCAAAGGTGTGAAGCAGGCGCCGTTTTATGTGCTGATCGGGGCGCAGATGCCTGCGATTCTTGTGGAAACGGCCTTTATCAGCAATAAAACAGAATGCCAGCGGCTCATGGATCCAAAATACCAGCAAGCGTTGTGCGACGGCATTATCAAAGGCGTCCGGAAATATATTCATGAAATCCAGCCCACCGCGAATTTCAGGGAACCCGGAAACGACGGGGGCAGGGGATAAAAATAGCGTTTTTTAATAGATATAACACAGACAGAGACAGGAATTTTTATGGACAGTATACAGGCGATTTCCGTTTTTGACGGACGATATAGTCGTTATACCATTGAATTAAAAGAACTTTTTTCAGAATACGGACTCATCAAGCACCGGGTATTTGTGGAAATAGAATGGCTGAAGTTTTTATTTACGGAGCTTCATCTTGAATCCGTGTCGGCGGATGAACTGGCGCGGATTGACGCTGTTTATGACGCCTTTGATGCGGAATCGGCAGTTGCTGTAAAAGCCATTGAAAAAGAGACGAATCATGATGTGAAGGCGGTGGAATATTTCATTAAGCAAAAGCTGTCTGAAGCAGGCATGGAGCATCTCAAGGAATGGGTGCATTTCGGCTGTACGTCCGATGATATCAACAATATCGCCTATGCCCTGATGGTCAAATCAGGTAAAGCGCTTCTCGCGGATGATGTCGCATCGCTCATTGCAAAAATGGATGATATGGCCAGGCAATACAAGGGCATTCCCATGATGTCCCGGACCCATGGTCAGCCCGCTACGCCCACCACCGTGGGCAAGGAAATGGTGAATTTCGCCTGGCGTCTGCGGGTGGAATTGACGAATTTTCAATCATTATATGTTCAGGCCAAGATGAACGGCGCCAGCGGCAATTTCAACGCTCATCAGTTTGTGTTCCCGGAAATTAACTGGATTGACGCGGGTGAAGCATTTATTTCCCGGCGTCTGGGGCTTATGCCGGTTTTATATACCACCCAGATCAATCCCAATAATTATCTTTCTGAAATACTGCACAATATGATTCGCATCGCATCCATCATCATTGACTTTGACCGGGACATGTGGGGATATATTTCCCTGGGCTACTTCAAGCAAAAGCCCGTTCCCGGTGAAGTGGGGTCATCCACCATGCCTCATAAGGTCAACCCCATTGACTTTGAAAACAGTGAAGGCAATATGGGCTTGGCCATTGCCCTGATGGAACACCTGGCTGTCAAATTATTGAATTCCCGGTTCCAGAGAGACCTGACCGACAGCACGGTGTTGCGGAATCTCGGCGCCGTGTGGGGGTATATGCTGATTGGGCTTAAAAGCGTCCTGAAAGGCATCGGCAAGGTTTCGGTGAACGAAGCGTTAATTGAAGCCGATCTTGATGCCAATCCCGAGCTTCTGGCGGAGGCGGTCCAGACAGCCATGCGGGTCTATAAAGAAGAAAATCCCTATGAAAAATTAAAGAACCTCACCCGGGGCAGGCGGATTACCACAAATGATATCGGTGAGTTCGTGGACGGGCTTGAAAAACTGCCTGAAGACGTCAAATTACGGATAAAAGGCCTGACGGTTCGCGCTTATACCGGGCTTGCGGAAAAGCTGGTGGACCGGTACCTTGAAAATATCCGGAAGCCATAGCCACCCTCCAGGCTGGGAAGGGTCGAATTGCCCTTTTTCTTTTTTTGTTTGATTAAATAAAAAGAATAGCTTAAATGTTAACAACGTTTCTATGATAAACGGGGATTGTTGTTTCAAAACATATTTTTTGGATACGCGCCAATAGTAAAAAAGGCATCTAAATAATCACTGGCGATGAACAAATATTGTAAAGGGGCTGACTTAAATGGATTTTACGATCGAATTTGATAAACAGCAAATCGAATCAATTGAGAATATTCTTCAGGAAGAACTCATTGATCTGGGTGTGCAAAGTGTTATTTTGATGGATCTGGCGGGCAATGTGATTGTTAATCTGGAAAACGGCGGCGCCAGCCATGATGTTTACTCTCTGGCGGCCCTGGCCGCGGGCAATTATGGCGCGGTCAGCGCCATGGCCAATATTATCGGAGAGCAGGAGTTTTCGCTGTTGTTTCATAAGGGCGCTGAAGAGAGCATTCATTTCAGCAAAGTGGTGGATGATTTACTGCTCCTGACTATTTTTAATAAAAATGTTTCTCTGGGCTTTTTGCGGCTCAAGGTGACAGAGGCCATCAAGCGGATTCAGGCCCTGATCTAATTTTCCGGTCTTGAACGCTATTGACCCGGAAAGCATCGGCTTTTGAACTCGCAGGGTGGCCGGTTTTTTGTAATATTCAGGTGTTGTTTGTTGCCGGAGAGCTTTGTCTCACCCGGCAAAACCTTAACCTATGAGTGCTGGAGGTAGGTAATTTGGCTTTAATTAATCCGAAAAAGAAGGAGGTCCAGGTAAAGATTGTCTACTATGGTCCAGGCCGCGGGGGAAAAACAACCAATCTGGAGTATATTAATAAAAAATTTAAAAAACGCATTCAAAATGAAATGGTGACGGTCAAAACCTATGGCGACCGGACCCTGTTTTTTGATTTTTTACCCTTTGATATCGGTGAAATCAAGGGGCACAGCATTAAGGTGCAATTGTATACCGTGCCCGGCCAGGTAAAGTATAACGCCACTAGACGATTGGTTTTAAGAGGCGTCGACGGACTTGTTTTTGTCGCGGATTCCATGGATTTAAGACGTGAAATGAATATCCGGTCGCTTCAGAACCTGAAAGAAAATCTGGAAACCTTCAATAAAAGCATTTTTAATATTCCGCTGGTATTACAATATAATAAACGGGATCTGGAAGAAGAGGGCATTCCCATTCTTTCCGTCGACACCATGGAAAGAGACTTAAACAGCCGTTTAAAAGCGCCGAGTTTTCCCGCCAGCGCTGTCAAAGGGGAAAATGTGGCCGCCACCATGAAAAAAATTATTGCATTAACTGTCGGTTCATTGAGGAAGAAACTTGAATAGGAGGACAATGCTTTGACGACTACGAAGGAAGATGATGGCAGCCTCGGGGCTGAAGTGTCAGATCGGTTGGATGAGCTGTTTGGAGATGACGAGTCCGGCGCTTCCGCGGAGAAAGTGATTGTTGCCGATCAAGTCAAAACCCCGCCCAAAAAATCCGCCGCGCCAGTTGTTGAAAGCGACGTCTCTGTTTCAGATGAGGATTCCCCCATCAGAAATCTAAAGGCGCTCGTATTTTCCATTGACTGGGAAATCACGGATGAAACCATGGTGGATTTCCTCAAAGAGACAACCCGGTTGAAGCAGAAATACCAGGATGATCAGGTGCTTACGCTGTTTTTAAAACTTCACGAATCCATTGGCAAATATATTAAGGCGAAAAAGGCCAGGGCCCATCCGGACGCCATCGCGTTTGTTGCTTCTGTCTTCAAGAATTTTGAAAAAGTTTTATTGTCGCCCGGCATGCAGGAAAAACAGCGGAAACAATTGCTCGGCGCTGAAGTGCAGAAGTTCAAGGCCTTTAAACAGCGCATTCTTCTGAAGGATGGAGCGGCGGAAAGCGATAAGCATGCCTCCCGCGATGATCTGGCTGATTCGGTAAAGACGAGAATCCCAGAAAAATTGTCCGCCTCGGGGTCGACGCTTTCCCTTGAATCCAAAGAAGCCCTTGATTATATTGTGGAACAGCTCAAAAAGGAAATTAAAGCGGAATTCCACACCTTGCGGCAGATTATTAAAAATCTGGGCGCGTAGTGGATATTCCATAAGAATATCGCATTGGTTTTTTAACGGTCAGAGGCGTATACAGGTTTTCGGAGGGTTAATTCATGAGTGTTTTTGCAGGCGATATGTCCAAGCTGATTTTGAAACGAACGGTTCGGGCTGATTTGGGAGAGGTCTCTCTTGACAGTGAAATGTTGCGGGTTTTGATGGAGCTGGATGGCAGCAAAAACCTGGGCCAGGTCGCCCGGTCTCTTGATATGAATTTGAAACAACTGAAACTGGTTTTAGACCGGCTCTATAAGCTTCGTCTTTGCGAAACCGCAAAAGAGGCGACGCTGAAACTGGACAGAACTTTTTTTCATTTTCTGTCCGCCGAGCTTTCCAAGGCCATGGGGCCTATCGCGGACGTTGTGATCGAAGACGAGATCCGTGAAATGGGTGAAAACTATTCGACATTTCCCGCACATCGCGCGGCGGAGCTGGTGGACGTGCTGGCGCGCCAGATTCTTCGGGAAGAAAGAAAGGTGGCTTTCCAGCAGGCGATGGTCAGAAAATTACGGGAGGTCAAGGCATAGTCTTCGTATGGCAATGCGGTGATCCATGAAAATTGCAGCGCGATTTGTTAATTTGTGCTAATAAAAGGTATCAGTATTGCATCAATGCTGCCAATTATTGCTTAAGGAGGGTAAGATATGACGGTTATTTGTGAAGAATGCGGAAAGGTGTATCATATTGATCCGGATAAGCTTGAAAAGTATAAGGGCAAACCCGTCAGGGTCCGGTGCGGTGAGTGCGGACATGTGACGCAGGTATCCAAATTGCTGGAAGCGATAGAAGAACCGGTTGCGGATTACACCGCAGCGGAAGAGCCGGATCTGCCGTCACCAGAGCCGGATGAAGGGTTTGCCGAAGAAGCGCCGGCTGAACGCAGGGAAAGAATCAGCGCTGGCGCCACGGAAATAAGATCCACCGGATGGCTGGGCTTAAGAGGCAAAATGATGATTCTTTTTCTCCTGCTTCCCATTCTTCTGATGGCCGCCTCCGGATATTTTTCTCAATTGCAGTTAAACAAGCTGGCCAATGAAATTACCGCGGAAAGTACCAATATCGTGCTGCAGGAAGGTAAGGAAAGGCTGATGCAGAAAGCCCGTGATGTGGCGCTTCAGGAAGAAATTTATCTGCGCGCCCACCCGGACCTTCAGCGGGAAGACTTTTTTTATGATCCTGAATTTACCGGCATTGCGGTTCAAAGCGTCGGAAAATCCGGATACACCTGCCTTATTCAGCAGCCGGAACCCGACAGAGATCAGAACTGGACGATATGGGCGCATCCGAATCCAAATATCATCGGCATCGACGATATGGACATGATCCGCAAGGCAATCGGGCCGCATTTTGACGAGTTCTTCAAGGTGCTGAGCGCTTCCCAGGGAATGAAGGAATCCCAAGGCTCTTATTTCTGGAAAGATCCGGACGGCAAAATCAGGGAAAAATATATGGCCATCGCGCCCATCAATATCGAAGGCTCGCCGTTCTTGTCGATGAGCACGGAATATATTGATGAATTCACCAAAAAAACGGAAACCCTGAAAGAACGCGCGCAGGTATTGGCCAAAAATACCCGTAATATCAATCTGGGTATATTGCTCGGCGCCATTATACTGATTGGTTTGATTATTATTATTTACGGATACCGTCTGACGAGAAGCATTCAATACCTGACGGAAGCCGCTGACCGTATCAGTGTCGGTGATCTTGAAGCGGAAATTGACGTCCATTCCAAGGATGAAATCGGCAATCTTGCAGACGCCATCTCCCGTATGCAGGACAGTCTCCGGTTCTCCATCGAACGGCTCAGACGACGGCGGTAAGCTTTTTTTAACATTGAAATGAAAAAAACAAGCAATGCGCCGGGCTTTGGCGTGTTGCTTGTTTTTTTATAAGCGCATCGAATATTTTTTTAAAAAGGAGCCTGCGCGGGAGATTACAATGATTATTTTACCAAGGGAAAAACCGGCTATTCAGGACTTAAATAGCTATTATCTGAAAATTGACAAGCTTCTGGAACATTATCAGGGGGCCTTGGGCACCGGCGGTGTTTATTTTAAGTCTCCGACCTCCGAAGCGGTGGTGTTTTTCGATGAGGCCAACCTGTTAAACGGGTATTACAAGGATAAAAGACAGGAATTGAAGGCATCGGAGGCCCTGGCGAAAATAATGGAAACCGCGGCAACGGACAATTTTGCTGTTTCCATATATTATATTTTGCCGGAGCGGGTGTATTATTGGGCGAATCTTTCCAATGCCGAGAGATTATATCATGATTTAAGCTCTGAGTTTACGGACCTCGAAGGTTTGGTAAAAAAAATGGAGAGTGAGCGGCTCACCGGCTTTATTGATATCAAATTGAATCAGGATAAGGGCGGCGGCCTGCTGTTTGTTTATAACGGTGAAGTGATCGGCGGGTCTTCGGCCAAGGGGGACGGTGAACTGGATCGTTCCGTGGCCTATCGGGATGATTTGATTGAGCGGTCCCGGAAATTCGGGGGCATGTTTAATGTCAGCAAGATAGACCTGTCAAAAATTAGGCCAATGCTGTCAAAACCGGCGGTCAAACAACCTCCGAAAACCGATCCGCAACCGTCCGCGCCTGTTCCGGCCAGAAAAGCGCCTGCCAGCACGAGCGTCAAGTCCCATAATATCATCATGCTTCTTCAGGATTTGCTGGTTCTGATGGAGAAACTGGTAAAGGCAAACAAGCGCATTAAAATGGATTTTGAAACCCTTCTTAACAAACAGTTTGTGGATAAAGTCGACCAGTATGATTTTTTGGATCCATTTGTCGCTGAATTTAAGTACACTGGCGGAAAGGTGATATTTAATGGAAAGGCCAGCGAGGGGGAACTGGTCTCCGCCATTGTCGACTGTGTTACAGATATGGCGGCCCAGCTTCGCATGACGGATGTCCTTAAAAAATACATCGCTCCATGGAAGAAACAATATATTAATGAACTTATTGATTTTAATATAGAAATATAATATATAGCCATGAGCCCCATGTTCCTGAATCCCAGGGAAAGAGGAATAAAAGATGAAGCCCAATGTTTTAATCGTTGATGATGACGCCGCATTCCTTCGATTGATTCAGAAGGATATGGAAGTTTTTGCGGATTCATTTTCCATATCCATCGCTGAAAGCGGAAATGTCGCTCTGGAGATATTGGAAAATACCTATGTTTCGTTGGTTATTTCCGACATGCGAATGCCCGGCATGGACGGCCTTGAGCTTTTGGCCAGTATTTTAAATATGTTTCCCGACATTCCTGTCTGCATGATGACCTCCTACGATAAGCCCAAGACAGAAGAAGCGGCTTTGGGCGGCGGCGCAGTCGGGTATCTTAAAAAACCCTTCACAGCCATCGAATTGTTTGCGCAAATAACAAAAATGCTAAACAAAAGAGCGGATGGCGGAAGTCTTCACAACGTGACGCTGGAAACGTTTCTGCAGTTAATCGAAATGGAGCAGCAGACCAGCACCTTGCGGGTAATTGATAAAAAAGACAAAAAATCCGGTGTGCTGTTTTTTCGAAACGGAGAGCTGATGAACGCCCGCAGCGGCATGAAACAGGGCAAGGATGCCGCTTATGAGATTCTGTCATGGTCGAATGTTTCCCTCACCATCGAGCATGATTGTATTTTTAAGGAAAAATTAATCGACGGCGATCTTCAGGCCCTTTTGCTGGATGCCATGCGCGCCAAGGATGAGATTGCCGGAGAGTTTGAAGCCGAAGAAGATGACGCGGGAAGTGAAATACTGCTGGATGCGCCCATAGAGGAGTCCCAGCCTGAAATTCCTGAAATCAAAGCGCCGCCCGTGGAAATCAAAGCAAAACCGCCGGTTGAAAAAAAGGCGGAATTGCCGCCCATGACGCCCATTGAAAAGATACGGCATAAAATAAAAGCCGCCGTAGGCGCCAGGGACGGCATTTCAGACATTTTTGCAGACGCCAGTTGGGATGGATTGATCGTTCAGGCATCCAATATCGGGGAAGCTATCAATTGCGGGCGATTAAATGCGTTATATGTCCATAAGGACAGGAATGAACAGTTTATCGTCATCCCCGGCCCTGAAACATTGGCGATCACCATTTCACAGGATTCACCCAGGGACCGTATCATTGCCGCGTTGGTTTAAATTAACCTTCAGTTATTAATCAATCAGAAAAATGCAAAATCGGGTCGGATAATATAATGAAAGACATATTTCAAGAAGTCATGGGGCTTGAAGGTGTTCGTGGTCTGTTGATTGTATCCAAGGAAGGCGCTGTTACGCTGACCAAGTCTTCGCCTGAATTTAAAAATGAGGCGGAGCGGCTGGCCCAGATTAACTGGCTGCCCTTTACCATTGAGATGAGCGGGATTAATGATGCGGAACTGGTATATGACAGCGCCCGGTTTTATATAAAAAAATTTGAAGATGGGTATCTTATTGTCATTGTAGGAGATAACGCGCCTTTGTCCATGGTGCGCCTCAATTGCGAAGTCTTGATTCCTTCTTTGTCGAAAATGCAGCCAGCCACTAAAAAATTCGGCAATCTGCTGAGAAAAAAACTATTTTAATGATACGCGCGGGGGTGATGCGCACGGCCATGACGGTGGGCTGTAAAATCGCCCGGGTGTTTTAGTAAAAATTCGTTTTTCTGTTTTTTCGTCAAATTTCTTGCCTTTGTCCCCGTCATTTTGCCCGAATGTATAAAAAATCAACAGATTGTCCTGGAGCAACCTTATTATGAGCGCCGATTATGTAAAAACCGAAAATTATCAGGCAAAAATTAAATCCGCCGAAGCTTATGAAGGTCATGGTTTGTATAATGAAGCCATTGAATTATATGAAGCCATTCTGTCTGCCGACTCGGGGCTGGACAAAGAAATGCTTCAGAAAGTGCGGTATAAAATTGATGAATTAAGCAAGGAAATCAATGATGATGATATAAGCGTCCCTCAAAGCCTTTCCAAGGAAGAAGTGTCCCATATCAAAACCGGACTGGCTATCGGCGAAAGCGTGCCTGAAATCCTTGACAGCGCCACCGCTTTTAAGGAGCTTGGGCTCTACCGGGAAGCGGTTTCAGAATATAAAAAATTATTCCAGACAGATATTCAGATCGATGAATTTTTTGAAGATTTCCTGGAGAGTACGCTGGCGGTCAACAGCCCGGCGGAAGTGGTCAGCGATATCGAAACCACCATCAGCGAAAATCGGCTGGACAAGCAGACCACCGCATCCATTCATTTTTTGCTGGGAGATGAACTGGATAAGCGCAATTACAAGGAACAGGCTGTCAAATGCTATCAATCGGTTCAGAAAATCGATCCGCTGTATCCGAAAATCAAGGAAAGGATCGAATCCATCCAGCCGGATAAACGGTTCGACTCACGGTATGAATTTCTCCTGAAAAATAAAATCGTTGACACGGACCAGTTGCAGAAAGCGCTCGGGTTGTCCAAAAAAATGAAAAAGAGCGTGGAAACGGTTCTGATGGAGCAGTTCAAAACATCCAAAGAGGATATCGGAAAATCCCTTTCGGGCTTTTATAACTGCCCGTTTAAGAGCTTTGATCCCAAAATGGAAGTGCCCTATGAATTGATCAGCAACTTAAAAAAACCCTTTCTGCTTCAGGACGTATGGGTTCCCGTGCATTGGGAAATCGATCATATCGAGATATTGACGGATGACCCCAAGGACTTAAGCAAAATTGATCACGCCAAAGCGCTTTTTAATACCAATAAATTCACTTTTTCCGTTGGTATTAAGGAAGATATTGTTGAGACCATCAATTTTTTCTTTTCCCAGGGTAAAAATCAGGCGACCGAAGCCGGCGGCAAGAGCGCAGGTGAACAATTCGATCAAATGCCGGACATCCATTTTGAAGAAGAAGATGAGGATGTGGCCGCGCCTGATGATGCCGTAAATGAGGCATCCGGAAAAATTGTTCAACTGGTTGATCAGACATTGATCACCGCCTATCGAAAAAATGCGTCTGATATTCATGTGGAGCCTTCCACCATCTCCAAGCGGACCAAGATTCGGTTTCGGATTGACGGTGTATGCCAGGATTTTTTGGAGGTTCCCAATTCTTACGCCAATGCTATCCTTTCCAGAATCAAAATTATGGCCAATCTGGATATCGCTGAAAAAAGAATGCCCCAGGACGGAAAAATCAAGTTTAAGCGCAGGGGTGTTCCGGCCTTTGAATTGCGGGTTGCGACCTTGCCCACGGCCGACGGTCAGGAAGATGTGGTCATGCGGATACTGGCCACCAGCGGCGCCATGAAGGTGGCGGACCTGGGGCTTACGGAACGGAACCTGAAGGTTTTGTTAAAAGCCATTGCCAAGCCTTATGGCCTGGTTCTGGCGGTGGGGCCTACCGGGTCTGGAAAAACCACCACCCTGCATTCCGCCTTAAATCATATAAATACGCCGGAGCGAAAAATCTGGACAGCCGAGGATCCGGTGGAAATTTCCCAGTTCGGACTGCGGCAGGTGGAAGTAAAAAACAAGATCGGGCTGGATTTCGCCCGGATTATGCGCGCTTTTCTGCGGGCGGACCCGGATGTCATCATGGTGGGTGAAATGCGGGACCACGAAACCGCATCCATCGGCATTGAGGCATCTCTTACCGGCCATCTGGTATTTTCCACCCTGCATACCAACAGCGCGCCGGAAACCGTCACTCGTCTTCTGGACATGGGCTTAAATCCCCTTAATTTTTCCGACGCATTTCTGGCGGTGCTGGCCCAGCGCCTGCTTCGCCGGTTATGCAAAAACTGCCGAAAAGCCTATACTCCCACCATGGAAGAGTTTGATGATATCGTAGCCGCTTACGGAGAAGAGGACTTTAAGAAAACCGGCATCACCTATTCATCCGATCTCAAGCTTTATGCTCCCGTGGGATGCGATCAATGCAGCGGCACGGGATATAAAGGGCGTCTTGGGATTCACGAATTGATGGAAGGGACGCCGGATATTAAACGCATGATCAAAAAACAGGCCAGCGCTGAAGAACTCTTTATTAAAGCCAAGGAAGAAGGCATGACCACCCTGATGCAGGATGGGATTTTGAAAGTATTTCAAGGACACTCGGATATGATGGAAGTGCGCAGGGTTTGCATCACTTAGGGTAAGCTGAAAATTCATGCATCCAATCATAAAACGCCTGTTACAATATTTTTTCCCGGCCCCCGGTAACGCATCCGGAAGCCTGGATGCATCCTCCATAAAACCTGCGAATGAAAGATCCTTTGACCGTTTTTCCCTGGCATTCGAAGTCCGGGTGGATAGCGTTGACACGTTCGGAAAGGAATTTACCGAGACTTCGGCGCTCCGTGATGTCTCAGGCAGCGGGGCCATGTTCATCACCCATGCTCCGGAAGCCTATTTCAAAGGCCAGCAGTTAAAACTGAATATTTTCCTTGCCGGGACAAATACTCTTCGCGCCTGTGTTAAAACCGAAGCGGAAGTGGTGCGGATTCAGTCTTTGAATTCGGACTTGAATAGCGACAGCGATTGGTCGCCGGGGCAAGGGGCCGGCAAAACAGGGGTGGCCGTAAAATTTTCCCTGCCTTTTGAATTCCAGAGAATGGAAAATGCTGCTTGAGCGGTTTGATTTAATGAAACAAAAATATCGACGCGATTATCATTCCGTTGGCGGGAAAATGCTGGCAGCCCTGGCCCTGATGTCGATTATTCCGTATCTGCTGTTCGTTTATTTATATGTTTTCGGCAAAATTTCCGCTACCGAGACAATTGTTTTTTATGTGCCTCTTGTTTTGTTTTCAACGGTAACCGGATATTTTCTGATTAGAAGATCCGCTGACAATGTGTTTTATTTGAGCCATGAAACCCGAATGCTTGAAACCGGTGAAAAAAATGATCCCATTCAGATTCAGGCGGACAGGGAGCTAAATGAAATCGCCCATGATTTTAATTCGCTGCTGGGCCGCCTGGACCAGGTAAAGCGAAAGAGTCAGGAACAGGCCACCCAGTTGATGGTGTATTCCCAGGATTTGGCCCTGTCCTACCAGCGGACCAAGCAGGAGGAAGAATTAAGGAACCGTTTGAGCCGGTACGTGGGGAACAATCTGGTGGAAAAACTCATGGACGCAAAAGGCGGCGGGCTGGTGAAGACTGAACGGCGCCAGGTGACGGTTCTTTTTGCGGATATCCGGTCTTTTACCACCATCGCGGAAAGCATGACCGCCGAAGATGTGGTATTCATGCTGAATCAGTATTTCAGCGTGATGGTGGACATTATATTTAAAAATAACGGGCTGCTTGATAAATTTGTCGGCGACCAGCTCATCGCCGTGTTCGGTCTGGTGGAAAGTTCCGGCAATGCGTCTGAAAACGCCATCCGGACCGCCATTGAAATGCAGGAAGCCACGGAATCCATCATGAAGAAGCGCCTGCAGGAAAACCTGGAAATTTTTGATGTGGGGATTGGCATCAATACCGGCAAGGCCATTATCGGAAATATCGGATCACAAAACCGGATGGACTATACCGTGATCGGCGACTGCGTCAATGTCGCCGCAAGACTTGAGCAAATGGCGCTGGGCGGGGAAATCATTATCGGCGAACAGACGTTTTTGGAAAATTCCGGCCAGTTTAATATTGAGAGCCGGGGCGAAGTGTATGTTAAAAATAAAATGGAGCCGGTGATCTGCTATAATGTTCTCCGGAAAAAGTGATAGGTGTGAGATCGCAAGTGACTGAAGTTGCGGCGTCGCCTTGCTCCATTGGTTTACAGTAACTGTTCAGGGATACAGGAGACAGAGTGAAGGAATGAATCGTTTTCTATTCTATCTCCTGCCCTTTTCCCTTTTCGGTGTTCCCTTGTTGGTCGGTTTTTACGCGGCCTCCACCCGGCAGGGCACAAACCGGTGCATGGGAGTGCCCAGGGGGTCGCGATGCGTGTTTTTGGTCAGCCGGTTGACGTTTAGTCCATAACTTTTGCCATCATATATCAGCCCGAACCCGTGGGGGATAAGCACTGTTCCCTGCCGGATCTGGTCTGATACCTGCAACTCGCCGGTTTCACTACCCGCTTCCGTGGTGACCATCACCTGCTGACCGTCTAAGAGTCCCATGGAAGCGGCGTCCGCAGGACTTACGGAAACCGTGCAGGCCCGTTTGCCTTTGTTCCATTCGGGATTTCGCATCAGTGTGTTGATATTGTATTTCGTATGCCGTCCGGCGTTTAAGATCATCGGGAATTGCTCCGGCAGCTTCAGACCTTCGGCTTCACTAATTGCGTCCAATGCCTTTGTTCGTTCTTCAAGCTCGGGAATATACACCTCGATTTTTCCGGAAGGGGTGCGGATGGCGTTGAAATTCTCATTCGGGTCCACTTCTCCAATCCACAGGCCCTGGGGATTGTCCAGAAGGGCCTGGAAAATCCGGTCCCCCTGGTCAAGACCCGTGGCAAATCCGGCCCGGGCCGCGTTTTTACGGAAGGCCTTGGGGGCCGTCATGAGCACTCCCCACAAAGCCCCCAAAGCCGCGCTGTCCCATTCTTTTCCCAGGGTTTTGGCCAGCACAAAGGGCATGGCGGCAAGGGATTCGGGACAGGTGGCGGCCCATTCCATGAGTTTGGCCCCGAAGGTCAGGCGGTCGGCTTTGGCGGCTTCATGCAGGGCCTCCGGGATTTCCGGAACCAGCCCCAGTTTGTCCGCAAGCAGTGTGAAAATCTGGCATGCCTCCAGCGTTTTTTCAGGCGGCGGAACAATGGGCCGTCGCATTTGAAAATACACACCGGGAAAGGTCCAGGGAAAAAACGTGCCGTCCCAGGATTCATAATAGGTCCGGCAAGGCAGCACATAATGGGCCAGCCTTGCGGTTTCGCTCATGACGATATCGTTCACCACCAGGAGGTCAAGGTTTTTAAATGCCGTTTCATAGGCTGTGGTGTCAGGGTATGAGCGAAGCGGGTTGCAGGCGGAGACATAAACGGCACGGAGTCGCTCGGGGTGGTCATTCAAAATTTCCTCGGGCATGACGGCAGGCGGGAATGAGCCCGCAGCCGCCGGGGGCATATTGGTTTTGATGGTCCGCCAGGTTTTGGGATTCCGCTCGTCCGCATGAAATCCCATGGGCACCACCATGCCGGGGATGACATTGCCCCCGCGCACGCAGAAAATCCCGCAGATAGCCCCGAGAATATTCATGAGATAGGTGTTGAGAGTGGAGTGACGGCCCATGTAAATGCCCAGATCCGGGTGCATGCACCAGCGCCTGGTGGTCATGAGGCGGCAGAGTTCCACTACCTGATCGTAATCCAGTTCGCACACGCGAAGGGCCGCCTTGATGTCAACATTTTCAAACCAGGGCCGGATAATGTCCCAGCCGTCCACATGCTCGGCGATATAATCTTTTTTCTCCCAGCCATTTTCCACAATGATGGCAATCATGGCCTTGATGAGCAGGGCGTCGGTGCCGGGCCTCACCGGCAGATGGATGTTGGCAATGGCCGCTGTTTCGCTTTTTCTCGGGTCAATGATGACCAGCACCCGGTTCGGATCTTTGGCGAATTCCGTGAGCACTTTCGGGGCCTGGGGCATCTGATGGCTTTCCATGCCGTTCCAGCCCCATCCCACCAGCATCTCGGCGTTATGTTCATCCGGAACGGCAACATTATACTGTTTTCCCAGCATGCGGCCGAAGAGCCACCAAATGCCTGAAAATTCCTGTCCGCCGGAGCTGTAAAAATATTGCGACCCCAGGGCTTTTAAAATGGACAGGCCGAAAGCCCCTTCAAAATGCCCGCCCTGGGCGGATGCTCCCATGTATGCCAGGCATCGGGGGCCGTATTCCGCCACCAGCCCTTTCATTTTTTCCGCGATTTCGCTGATGGCCTGCTCCCAGGACACGGGTTCGAACCGGTCCCCCACCCGTTTTAAGGGTTCCGTGATGCGGTCCGCCGGATACTGGTGATAAATCACGTTCAACCCTTTGCGGCAGGCATAGCCCTCGCTTCTGAGGTTCGACTTGTCCGGTCTGACCCTCTTCATGCGGTTGTCTTCCACCAAAATTTCAAGCCCGCAGTTCTGGGCGCAGAGTACACAGCCGGTTTTATGCCATTGGCCCATGAACACCTCCTCTTTGTCTGATAATGTTGCCTGGATGGTAGGCTGTAGGTATTTAGGCTGTAGGCTGTAGGGCGGTCTGAAAAAATGATTTTTTAAAAAAATCTGTTCCGTGCGCCCTAACAGCCTATAGCCTACAGCCTAAACCCTTAAAATGTAATCCCCCGTTTGATGGCCATATTCATCATCTGCTCGCCGCTCGTGACCGGCGGAATGCGGCGCGCATTCTCCGGTTTTAATTCCAGGCGGATGGATTCGGACGGGCAGGTGGTGACACACAGGCCGCAGCCGATGCACCGGTCCCGGTTAACTTCCGCTTGATTGTCGCTGTTCATGGAAAGCGCGTTCATCTGGCACCGGTCCAGGCAGGCCTCGCACCCGATGCAAGTGCCCTGATCGATCACCGCAAAATGATTGGTGAACACCATTTCCGCTGGTTTCGGATATGCGTTGAGTGACCGGAGCACCCCGCAGCAGTCGCCGCAGCAGTTGCACATGCCGCCGGGATTCTGGGCCGTGGCGGGCTGGGTCACGAGACCGGCTTCATGGGCTTTCTGGACAATCCCGATGGCTTCATTTGCATCCACCTGACGGCCCATATCACGGTCCAGGTAATACTGGGCCATGGATCCGAACATGAAACACGCTTCCAGGAGTTTGCCGCAGCCTTTGTCCACGGTTTGTTTTTGTTTCCGGCAGATGCAGTCCGTCACCACAATGAGTTTCTGATTTTTCAGGATGGCGCAGGCGTCGTCATAGGCCGCAATCTGCTGGGAAGTGTCGATGGACTGCTGAATGGGGATGGTGCGGAGAAATCCCTCCGCGTTTTTCGCCATGGAATGATAAAATCCGGATTCAAAATATTCCTCCACCATCCGGGCAAACGCCTTGTCCATCCGCTTGACTTGAAATTCAAAAACGCCGTGTACAAACGGAATGGCCCCGAATTTGGCGGCATCATTTTTTCTGAGCCGGAAAATAAGGCCGCGTTCCGCCATATCCTCAAGATAAGCGGCGGTCTCACTCACGGGCTGGCCAAGACGTGCGGCAATGGCGTCGGGTGTTTCCAGAATCGGCGAAAGCGCCAGGAACATGGCTACGTCTTTTTCGGAAAAAAGGGATTTTAAAATTTTGATTTCAATGCCGGAGTCCGTGGCCGGAAAGCCCACGGAGAATTTATCGAGCCGTTCCTGAAGCTGGCGGTAGATGTCGGTGGTCATGGGCGGTGTCTCCTTGTTTTTTTATGGTTTGGCTGAACTTATGCCGCAAATATTCGGATATTCAGAATTCAGGAGTCAGTATTCAGAATGATGCCGGGGCTTCAGGTCAATGGCTGGTTCCCGTAGCGTTTTTTACATCTTGCTTGACGCAACAAACCTGCCCGCTTCATGGATCGCTTTGCCGGGTTTCTTATTCTGTATTCTGAATTCTGGCTTCTGAATACTTACCTTATGCCTTTGATTTTTTCCGTTCCTGTTCCTCAACCACGCAATAGATGCCTTTGCCTTCCAGGCCCGGCCCAAAGCACAGGTTGTCGGATTTGCACAACGCCGGGCGAAGGTCTCCGGATTTCCAGCGGTTGACAAGACCGGGTTCCCGGATAAAGGGGCGGCTCATGGAAAGAAAGTCCGCAACCCCGGCGGCAACAAGTTTCTCGGCAACGGCGAGGGACCGGACCCCGCCCACGAGAATGACCGGAATGGCGATTTCCTTTTTTAAGACCCTGGCCGCATCCTGAAAATAAGCTTCCTTGGCCTCATTGGTGATGCCGGACCGGCTGGGGGACAATTTGCCGGAGGTCAGGGTGCCGCCGGAGAGTTCAATGGCGTCCAGGCCCGCTTTCGCCAGCAGCTTGCAGGCGGTGAGCGAATCCTCACGGGTCAGGCCGTTTTCAATGCAATCCTCGCTGTTGATTTTAATGAGTACCGGATAATCCTTGCCCACGGTTTGACGGATGGCGGCCAGAATTTCCAGATGAATCCGGGCCCGGTTTTGAATATCGCCGCCGTATTCATCAGGTCTGCGGTTGTATGCCGGGGACAGGAACTGGGAGAGAAGGTAGCCATGGCCGGAATGGATCTGGACCCCGTCAAAACCGGCGTCCTTGGCGCGGCCCGCAGCGGCTGCGAAGGCTTGAACAAGACGGGCGATATCCTCTTTGGTCAGTTCATGACGGGGGGATTTCGCAAGGCCCTCAAAATCGGAAGCCACATGGGGCGACTGTCCGGTCAGGGCGCTGGCCGCAAAATGGCCGGCATGGGCCAGTTGGGCCGCGATTTTTCCGCCAGCCCCATGCACCGCATCGGTCATTTGTTTTAACCCGTCTTTTAAATCATCCTTATAAATGCCAAGTTGCCAGGGACCGGCCTGGCCTTCGGGGCACACAAAGGCGTGGCCGGAAATAATGAGCCCGACGCCGCCTTTGGCAAGGTCCGTCATGGCCTGGATGAGTTTCGGGGTCACGGCGCCGTCATCACGCGCCATGCCCTCCCAGGTGGCGGACCGGACAAACCGGTTGGGGACGGTCATTGTACCGATGCGGCCGGATTCAAATAAAACGCTCATGGTGTTTTTTCCCTTTTTTATCAAAAGATTATTCTGTTATTTCGATGTCCTGAATCACCCGTTCCATGTGCTCCAGGCAATGGGTCATATATGCATCCCGCTCGCTGGCCTTGGACAGCAGCGCGCCCCCTTCGATCAGGGCGAGCAGGACATCCGCGATGGCTTCCGGGTCTGCCTCGAGTCTGATGGCCTCCTGGTTTTGGCCTGTCCGGATGAGGTTTTTAATGGTGGCTTTCAGGCTGTCGATGGCCGCGACCGCCATTTTCCGCAATACCTGATGGGTGTCGTCCGCTTCGGCGGCGGTGTTTAAAATCGGGCAGCCCCCGTAGGCCATGATATGTTTATGCAGTTTCCGGTAGGCTTTGGGGATGGCGAGAAGCTTGCCGACAGGGGTGGTCTCCCGGTCGATTTCGCCGGTCAGGAAGTCGGTCAGATTGTCCACATGATACTGAAACACCGCGATGGCCACCTCGTCCTTGTCCTTGAAATTGCCGTAGATGCTGCCTTTGGTGAGACCCGTGGCAATGGTGAGGTCCGCTATCGTGGTGCCGACGATGCCTTTTTTGTTAAACACCGGCGCGGCTTTTTCGATGATAAACCGTCGGGTACGTTCGGATTTTGTCTGGGGTGAATTTTCCATGGTTAAAATATACCGATTGGTATATTTCATTGTCAAGGAAAAAATGGAAGGGAGGCAAGCGGTCAGGAAACAGTTCCGTCATGATCCCGCTTACCCCATCCGGGCATGTGGGTTGGTTTTATGGACAGGCCACCTCCCCATCCACGGGGACGCGCCTTGGAGAAGAGGCCTTCCTTTTCAAGCGCCTGCGTCAATTCAGACACGCGTTATGGAACGCCTCGGAATGTTGGGATTTTGCCATCCTGGCCGCCGGGATAATGCCGGTTCACCGTTTTCGCGACCTCGGAAAGCCAGTTCTTTCTTTGTTTTTCAGTGCTGGTAACAAGGAATTCATAGGCGATACCCGGCCGGATCACCCTGTTGATCCAGCCTTTTAAAATAGCCGGGGGCTGTCCCCACCAGTTGGGGTGCACAATGATAATGACGTCCGCAACGGCGATTTCGTCACAGTGCTGTTGAATGTCTCCGGGCAGGTCAACGGACCTGGGAATTTCATGGGAAGGCAATACCGCGTTGAATTTTTCCGCATAAAGATCATGAAAAAACACGGTGTGTCCGTTGGCAACCAGGGTATCATGGCAGCGCTTTGCAATGGCCGCGTTGAAACTGCCTGGATCGGGATGGGCTAAAATTAAAAGAATGCTCATTTACAGGCCTTTCGGGTTGGGGGTGGAACTACAAATTCACATGCGTCACTGTTTGGCGTCCCGTGCAATGGGAGGGTATGCCTAAAGGGATCCTCTAAAAATTCATTTTTTGAAAAATGAATTTTTCGGAAGACAAAATTTTTAAAAACTTGTTTTTCTCGGGTAATCATTGTGAGTATTCATCGTATTTCGGATGTCGTTTTGCCATTTTTT
>Ga0209467_1000904_pt1 | contig 31353 bp, 30 predicted proteins | sample Higcelwee11metaG_FD_187175 | JGI IMG/M metagenome (GOLD analysis project Ga0209467, IMG submission 187175) | Freshwater pond sediment microbial communities from the University of Edinburgh, under environmental carbon perturbations - High... | ecosystem: Environmental > Aquatic > Freshwater >... | reverse complement strand
TGTCAACCCGTTCCGGTTCGCACCGGCCGACACAATTACTCATTGATGGGTATATCCGGTTTTCATGCAGGTTGCGGCGGGTCTGAGATGTCGTTACGAGGTATGATTCAGAACCCGTTATATACAGGCAGCGGCAGGTCTCAGGCCTGCCGCTGCGTGCATGTTATGCAGATTACCGTGGAGTTTATTCCTCTTCCTCCTCTGATTCGTATGCCTTGATGACTGCATTTACTGATCATTGAATCTGGCAGATAGTGCAATTTCTTCTAGAAATTCCTGAATGTCAGTCAACTTGTCCTCAGATTGGCAAATGATTTTGAATTCATATGAAATATCTGCATTGTCATTCTGTATGACATAATAGATTACACTGTATTTTGTCTCTGGGTTATAGGATATTTTGTAGTACATTTTTTTATTATCCCTGTTTCTGATACCATAGTCGACTGTTTTATAATCGGCAACAGGTTCTCCTGCCACTGTTGAATGAAAGTGCAGGTTTTTCCTGAAAACCGAGTCAATTGGCATTGTTACACCCAGGTCATATGCTGACACTGAAAACACTGTATTCTCATCAGGCAGCTCAGCAATGGCCACAAAGATGATAGCGGGATTCACATCCCTTAATGCAACGCCTACCTCATCCAGGGTCACATCCCGGCAATTTCCCGGCAGGTCGAATCTGAATCCGTCGCTGTTGGTATAAGGCTTTTCTTCCGGCCCGGCTTTCCTTGTACCGGGGTTATTACAACTAAAAGACGCTAGAATTACTAAAAGGAAGATCATGCAGATATTCAGGCTATTTCGATTCATTAAAACATATTTTTTATAAGGGTTTTCGAATTTCACCAGATCATTCAGAGATGTTCTCCTTGCATCAAGTGTGAAATAAAATTATGTAAAATTTCCAATTGGTCACAGAAATTTTCATTTTGGTAAAAAAGTGTCTGCAAAATATCCGGAGATAATATCACTAATAGCGATTATGATTTAATTTTAACAAACCTATATTCTCTTGATGAATATTGGCAGTTTACTGAATTAGCCCCCCATCCCTGATTCATTACGATCTTAAATTATAATTTGATATGAAGATACTTCTTCTCAACAGGCTGATACATGGATTCAATGATCTTGAGCCTGTCATTCTCGGCCTCATGGCTCTGGACAAGAGTTTTATACTTATTGGCAGACACGGAACCGGAAAAACTAGGTTGGCAAAATGGTTGTCTCAGGGATTTGGCAAGGAATCTTTTGTGTTCTATGACGCCACCAAGGACGATCTCATCTCAATTGCCGGGATTCCTGACCCGGAATCGATAAAGTCAGGAAGCCTGAAGTTCATCGGTCATGAAAGAAGCATATGGAACAAAACGGTGATCGTGGTTGATGAAATTACACGTGCAGCAAAGGAGAATCAGAACCTATGGCTTGAAATCCTTGAAGAAAGAACCTGCTTTGGCCTGCCGTTAAAATACCGGTCGATTATAGCAACTGCCAATCCGGAATCTTATGCGGCTGCCTTCCAACTTGATGAAGCACTGCTTGACAGGTTTTATGCGGTAATTCCTGTGCCGGAAATGCAATCAGGGATAGATTCCCAGGACGTTAAACAGATGGTAAATCTTTCCATGAAGGATGGCAGTGATGTAAGCAATAAAGAGATCGTCAAGGTTTTTAACGAGATCAGACAGGCATATGATGAATTGGTGTCTGAGAACGCCATGGATAAGATAGCACGTTACCTGGGCGAAATAATACCACCTATCCTTAACATGCTTCAAGAGCAGAACAAACTGTTCATGAGTCCAAGAACCTATTGCCGTATCCTTCCTGAAGCTATCATGGCGATAGCCTCATATTACAAAGTTGTCGGATCGGAAGAACCCTTGCAGAATGCCGCACTGCAGGCTTTGAGATATTCTGTGGCGACCAAGTTACAGACGAACGTCCTTGCTCTCGAGCAGCACCACAGGTCAGCCGCCGTCATACTTAAAGGCGGAGTAACTACTGCCAGGGAAAAAATCAAACTTGACCTGGTAGGGGAAATGGATTATGAAAAGCAACTTCAATATCTGGTGGATAACTGGAGTTCGATGGTAGTGGAAATGACTGGTGATGAACTCGAGAAAACACTTAAGAAAATTTATAGGAATATTGAGAAAGCAGGGAAAAATGAAGGACTGTTGAAATTGTTGGGTGTGCTGACTTCATCTGGTTATAATGGAGATACATTTAGACAAGTCAGAGGTCAGATCAGCACCTCGCTCTTCAAAGCCCACCGGAAGCTCTTGCCGGTGATCCAAAGGTTTTTGCATGGTGGTGATAAGGTCCAGACCCAACCACAGGAAGTTCTTGATAAGCTTGCGCGGCTTGAAGAAAGCATCAGGGATCCTCAATTCATTACCTCATCTGAAAGGACGATTATGCATTTCAAGCTGCTGGTACTCAGAATTAACGACAAATATGAAAAACCTGGGATAGAGGATATTGTTAAAGAGATAATCAGCTCCGGCAGCAGGCCTGAAACCTTATGAAAAAAGCCAGCTCCAGACGGTTTGAGATCGAACAGAAGATTAACGCTGCACTCAGAGCGCTTGGGCTTACTTTTGCAGAAGGATTCCGTATAGTTCAATATGATCCGGCTGTATCTACTGCCAGATGGAGATATTACCCTGCAACCGGCGAGGAAGCAGTGGAACTGGGAGATGCAGTCATCAATCTTCCTGTTCCACAGATCGAAATGGTTCTCAGGCATGAATTCCTTCACCGTTCGGTCTACCATGGCTTCAGAGAGCAATTCAATGATCCGGTTATCAGCAACATAACGCTTGATATCTGTATAAACAGGCTCCTGTTCGAAGCTTATCCTAAAGAGATGAAGGAAATGAGCAAGGCAATATATTCGCCTCAGTCAAAGCGTACAATAATAGCACTGGCTGACTGCAGTGCTGATCCAATGCTACTGGCAGAACCGAAGAGGTCATTATGGAAATTCATTTGGGAAGCTGACGAGGAAGGGAACTTCCAATATCTGAATCCGGCATCAATTTATTTCCGGCTGCTCGTGCTGCATGATCCTCAAACCGTCTGTTGGAGTCCGTTCTCTGATTTCGGCGAATTTGGACCCGGTCACCCTGAGAGCATTCCGGAAAGAATTGTAAGAGCCGGATCCAAAATTGCACAGGGAGTCTCCAGAAAACTCCCTTACAGTTCTACAGGCGGAGAGGGGTTGGACAGATATTCTGTAATTCCCCAACAGATTGGTATAAACAACGTTGAACAGTTTTTACAGCGTATCAATGTCCGGACGGTCGCATCACGCTTCGCGGATAAAGTACGTAAGCCTCTTCAGAAAAGCATAAGTCTGCAGCCATATCCTATGTACCCGACACGACTCGGTTACATATACCAGGTTTTCGGGCTGACCGAGGTCCTCAGACTCTATTGGAACAGGGATTCTGCCATGACGGGTGTGCGCATGGCCATAGGGATGTATGTGGACGTATCGGGTTCAATGGTAGAGCACTTCCCTCTTATCTCAGGCTTCGTTGACGCTCTGAAGGATTACCCACTCAGCATGTTCGCTTTTGATACAACAGTCCGGCCTGTTGATCTGGATGAGTTTTCACAAGGGAAGATTCGTGGAGGCGGAGGGACAGATTTCGATTGTGTAGTAAACAATTTCATCGAAGACAGAGAACAGGCTGCTGCAGTGATCTTTACTGATGGTTATGGCACTCTCTCAGAACACTTTGCAAGAAAACTTCAGGTAAGCAAAAAGTATATATACGTTGTATTTCTAACTTCTGGAATCGGGTATGATATTCCGTTAATACTTAAGAATTATGCCAGGGATTATCTGAAAATTGAAGTGAGGAACTCGAACTATATGGTATCAAAAAATGAAAGTATATGGAAAAGTTAGAACAGTCTGAAAAAACCGGGATAAGGGAAATCATCAAAAAACTCGTAAGGTCCGGGAGGTACAGCGATCTTTCCGGTGAAGATCTTTCTGCCCTATGCCACTTTGCCGGTATAGAAAAGCCCCAGGGAGAAGAGGAGAAGAAGACGGTTTTGTCATGGATCTGGGATTCTATGCAGGAATATGGCACATATGTCAGCAAGATATATATGGTATTTGATCTGGATAATATAGATAGAATGTTCGATAGTTCCGGGCATTCTTTACGTGGAGTTCCTTCGGCTGCCACCTTAAGCAAGCTTATCACAAGACGGGACATAGTGGATATCATTGATACGAACCTGAAATTCAGAGACGATGCCGGATTTGTTAAAAATGACGAGCTATTGGGCTCTATCCTTTTCGCCGGGATGGCAGGAATCAAAGAATTTGAGGGCCAGTTAGTGTCTATCTGTACAGAAAAGCAGGGTCCGGATGAAATGACCAGTTCGTATTTAATGGACAAAATGGTAGCGACTGCATTTATATCCCTTGTGATGATGGAAAGCGAGAAAGCTGAAGCGGTTATTCCTGATCTGATAACCACTAACGAAGAGTATACGACACAGGCTTTGATGTTTTATTATAACCTAAATCCCGGTAAGATAGGCAGAAAAGAGGCAAAGGACTTTCACGATTTTTTAACTAAAAGTGATAACGCACTCGATTTTCCCGAACTGACGTTAAAGGTATTTGAGAAGAACCTGAAATTAATCAATTCACTTATCGCAGCCAACAGGTTCGAGAACAAGGCGCAGTATATCTGGGATGTGATCTGTCCAGCCATATTCAGGTTCAATAATAAACAACTTTTTAAAGAAATTCTGGAAGGTGGTGATCAGGACAGGATCTATCATGTTCTCAATTACGCCATCCTGAAAAGGGCTGAATGGATTGTACCGATAGTGCTCGAAGAGTTGGGGAAAGATGTGGAAAATGCTGACGGAATCATTGAATTGACAATGAAGCCCTTCTATATTATTGCAGCGGCCGGCCTTTCATCCGGAGATTGTGAGTGGCTTAGAACATGGCTGTCCCATGAAGGGCAGCAGGCAGCTGCAATAATGGCCTGTATCGGAAAAGACCAGTTCAGAGAAGACCTGGTGGCTCTTGCAGAGCATCCTCATCCTGCAACAAATGCTGCTGCAAATTTTGTGCTGGCTGCATCTGATCAGGCCTCAGTTACATTGCTGGAAGGACTTGCCGTGGAATTGAAACTCTCTAATCTTCGTATGGATTCCCTGGTGATGTTATATTGTTTGATGAAATCCTTTGGCCTCAAGCCACCGGCTGAATTGGAAGATCTCTGGAATATCTCCGGGAGGCCTGAATTTAACGAGGCTGTTGCGTTTTATAAACGTTTTCCCTATCGTTTGATAAAATGGCTCGACGTTCATGCTACTGGCCGGCCGAGGAAATTTAACTACGTTTCAGATGATGAAACACTTGAAAAGTGTCTGGAATACCTAAAGCAGGTGGTTGACAGTAACTTTGCCGGACTTCTTAAAACGATGATTTACAGGATGGAGGATGAAGCAGCCCGCATGATGATCTTTGCCATGCTGACTGATCTTGAGAAGGATGAACCCACGGTAGAAACCTTGGCTCTCAGTAAGATAATATTTTCGGATGAGGATGCGCCACTGGAGTTTGAGGAGTGGGAATTTCCTTATGCTTTGACATTTTTCCATTCATCAGAATTCAAGCGGAAGGAGATCATCAAAGGCTTGAAGGGAAGATCTGAAGCTCATGAGCTATTGCTCCGTCAGACCCTTGCTTATGGAGAAGGGGATCATCCGGATATTGCTTTTCAAACACTGGATGGACGCAAGAATTTAAATGATCCCATGCTGAAAGTTGTAGCTGACCTTAAGAATAGCGGTATACAGGAAGTGCCTGACAAGATATCTTTCGCAAGAATCATCTCAGCAAACTCGCCGAAAATGATCGATGCTATACTTGAACGTTACTACCTTAAGAATCCCGAGGGAGAAAGCACGGAATCAGGAAAAAAGATTATTACGGATGATGATATTATGATGTTACTGTGGTTACTGGGTAGTGAAAATGATCTTGTAGCCGGGCAAGCATTGGGATATTTGGCATCCAATCATGAAAGTGTTGAATGGCTTAAACGGTCAGTACGGAGGTGGTTTACCCTTGGCAGGGATGACAACCAGTGCGTGTCCAGGATGTCAGACTCGGCATTTATGGCAGCTACCGTGATTAAATCTGAAGAGTTCCTGAGTGAATTCATGAAGCTGCTAGAAGGCAGTACTGAGAATTACAGCAGCCGTGTAGAAAAGCGCAAGGTGCTTGACATTATTTCAGAGATACTGGATGCGAACAGTGACAGCAGGTACCTGCTTCTTCGCGGGGATGATTCGGAAAAGGTAAAAAAATCTTTACGGCTAAATGTAAAGAGAGTATTCGCTTTGGACAGGGATGAAAAGATGGAGTCGTTAAAGCTGATCTCCACAGCATACATGAAAATGGCTGACAGAAAGTATGTGGCAGGCAAGGCAGGTATGACAGTCAGTATAAGTCATGAAGACGGCCACATGGATCAATCCCTGATGCAGAAGTGTCTGACCAGGAGTGAATTCGGTAAGATCGCGGTATATCTGTCGGTAACCTATACTGATGAGAGTTCGGGACTGATTTTTGCAGAAGTCACTGATCCAAAGGAGCATGAACCATCCGGAGAGATATTCAATGCGATCCTGCAATCAGGCGATTATGCGCTTTTCACTGTTAGCTGGTGCTGATTGCAATCAGATGATCCCGAATCGAACTATAAGGTTTCTATTGATCCTGACATCTGTCACTGCTTTGATAACTTGGTTTTGAAATTATCTGACCGGAAGGATGAGATTATCCTTATGTTGTTGATACGCGAACATAGGATATAATACGGATAGTCGGGCAGTTAATTGATCTTACCCTAATGAACCTTTACTATAACTCTTCTATGCCGATAAGTGATTTTAAACAGCAGTTAACTGAAATTGAATCACAACTATCTGATCTAGTTTTCGTAAGCCTTCATATTTTTGACAGAAATGGCAGGAAGCTTAACTTTTCGATTACAAAGAGATTCTATAGTGAATGTAAGAAAGGGAAAGTTTGGAAAAGTAAACAAATGCTTACAGCCCTGAAAAATGCCGCTTACGGATTTGATGAGAAGCATATGATGAGTCCTGGAGGAGCTGATGGGATATTCTTATTGACACGAACGTATAAGCCTAAGAATCAAATGATGACAAAACTCTTTGACTATTATATTGACAAACCGGGCAGCGGTGCCGGGGAGGTAGCTGATAAACTTGGTACAAGCCTTGACAGATTGTTTCCAGTTCGTTTAGTATCTCATCATATGAGGCTTCTTGGATTGCTCAAACAGAGCACGGAAGAAGATATATTAGTTCTGGTGGATTATGATGATTCAGAGTGAGTTTATTTTTAAGGTTTTGGAAGATACTAAGTGTATGACAAATCTTACAATCTTTAAGGCAGTCAGATTTTTGTTAAACATCGGGATAGGGTTCAATTATTTCCTTTTCCAGTGGCAAAGGATCTATTAAATTGTAATTCAATTAATAGGTAGGATTATTTGTAAAGCTTAAAGAATTTGAACATTTTGGGCCATTCTTTTCTTGGTTTGAAGGCAATTGCAACTTCCTGATTATCCAGAGATGATTCTGTTAATACAACATTGTCTATATAGGTTTTTGCCTGATCAAACTCGGCGGTGTTGACTCTGCATATTACTTTTCTAAAAGGCCCTGATATCCATTCATTTACTTCGGGGGTATCCCTGAATTTCAGGAATGCTGCCAGGGAAGCATGACTAGCTGCAAGTATGGCATAGCCTTCTGGTAAGGTATCTTTAATGAGTATATACATTTTCATATCCGACATTTCTTAATAGTACGTGAACCGGAACCATATGACCATTCCAACAATGTAGAATTGAGAACTGGAGGAATAGGATCACTTTTTTAAAAGGTGACATTTCAACGTGACCTTTCACAGTGAGAACAAATCCATCGGTCATTTGAAACAAACCAATCGGCGTTGTGACAATAACATTTTGGGCCATCAACTACATAACCTGTGAATTTGCTTCTCCTTGTTCTCTCGCAGTGACTGCATACCACATGATCTGGTTTAATAATCCAATCGCGGTTTCCGCAATAACATTTCGGGCCATCCTTAATGTATAAGGGCCCGTTCTCGACGACGATTTCAATAATTCTAATGGTACCCATATCATTCTCTTTAAGTGATTAATTGAAGTCTATTTATATAATCATTATCCAATAGTCCTTATTAATTGATTGTTCCATCGTTTCGAAGTCTCATTAAATATTTAAATACCTATATAATTGGGAAGATACAACTATTTGGAGTTTTATTATTGAAAAGATGAATAGAATCCATATGCTTGTTTCCATTTATTGCCCCATGCCATAACACTGTCATACGTATTTTAAAACGGAACTTTCTTAATAACTAAACTCATTATCAGTTCAGTATCTTGTATGGAGTATTGAAGGTTAAAAAGGAATTCCTAAATTTGTAAATGTCACATAGAAATAATTATCAATTTATTTTGGTTCTTGACTATCTTTAAGTAATCTTTATTATTATATTGAAATATTCTGTTGAACATAATGGCATATTTATGATAAGGAAAAAAATACCCTTAAAAGAATATAGAATCCTAACGGTTCTTCTTAATTCTGACAAAGAAATCTATACAGATTACGAAAACAATAAAATGATTTTCCAGATTAATTTCAAAGATCTCGTGCACACATTAAAGATTAATCCAGATTTATATAGCAGGCCTATTGTTGAATTGGAAAATTATGGTTTTATGGTACGGGGAAATAATATATTCTACAGGGCCGGAATGGAAGCAGGTTTAGCCTCCCTAATTTGCGATGTCAATGTTAGTACGCTTGATGACAAACATATGTCCCAGTTTCAGCTTTTGGATGTTCTTCCTGAAAAGAAGGCTTTCCAAGTACATACAATATTTTTCCTTGACATGTTAATCGGAAGCGGGGCAAAATTCAATACCATTGAAGCTTTTACTAGCCATCTGAACGAAACCTTGAAAATATCTGGTTATGAAGAGAATGTGTTTTTTGTACCCAATAAGGATAGTATTGTTGAATTGAAAATAACAAATGAAATTGATAGAGGAGAGACTGAAAAAGCATTTATTACTGCCAGAATCATTTTGGAACATCGGGCAAGAATTAGATCAGTAAATGGTCTGGTTGTTAATACAAATTATGTTGAGAGATTTGCACAATAGAAAACAGGTGTCGATGAACGTTAATCAAGTTATTCACTGTGAAGATGTAAATCCCTGACTTTAAAACAAACTAAAACATCTTTCCAAATATAATTTGATTATATTGAATAGGACAAAATAATAAGAGCATGGAAGACCTAAATTATCACGATGATCCATTCGATCTGTCACGTTTTCTTGCAATACAGGAAATGATGTACCCGGTTGCTCTGGCTGAATTGAACCACGGAAGAAAGAGAAGTCCCTGGATGTGGTTTATTTTTCCTCAGATTGAAGGATTGGGGAATAGCGGTAATTCAATCTACTATTCAATTAAAAGCAATTATGAGGCTTTAGCATATATGGAACACCCTATATTAGGTGCACGGCTTATTGAGTGTTGCAATGCTATTCTGAAAATTCAAGGCAGATCTGCATCTGATATATTTGGCTTCCCCGATGATATGAAATTGAAGTCTTCCATGACATTATTTTCATCTTTGGATAATAACCCGGATTCAGTTTTCATTCAAGTACTCAAAAAATATTTTGAAGGCAAACCTGATCTTAAAACAATTGCAATATTAAGAGATGTGTTTGGTTTATAGAAAATTTACTCCGGATAGTGGGTGGTCTATTTGCGCCGATCTCAGGTGGTCATTTTGATACATATAGAAAATTTAGTGGTGAATAAGGAAGGGGTTTCTATATAAACCGTCTTTTAAACATGCTGGTTTAATACAATAAAGCCGGATATTTCGATGATCATAATCAGTTCCAACCCTCCTTATCCCCAGGCTCAATCTTTTCACGCAAGTTATCTGGTGAATCTTAATCTTGAATATTTTAACTGTGAAAGCTAATTCCGGACGAGACTTTTATTTCAGAATGAATCTTCTTTTCTTATTGAAATCTTGAAAAAGATACCCCATACCATTGCCAGAATACTAGCTACCACTATTACGTTAAACTGATCAGAGGAAAAGGGAATAGGAACATAATCCACTATCAAGTTGCTAAATCTGGTTAACCGTTCAAGAACTCCTGGGAAATGGGGTCTCAGCAAATCGATCAAAACTGCAGCTATGATTGAGCATATCAAAACTGCAAAACCGTGTGACGAACCATGTTTAACCATATCACTTTAATTTTATATGACTTGAATCTCAGGTATTAATATATAAGCCTCAGGATCGGTATTCGCGTTAGCATCAGCAAGTGCTAAATCAAGTTTTTTGCGGACAAATGCATCAACATATTCGTTAATCATTTCATATTCACCTTCCTGAGAAAGCAATTTTATAAGAGATGGAATTAATTCAAGCAGGATAAAAAGGAGAGTTATTCCAATAACCATCATTCGCGATTGATTGGACTCGTCCTCTAACACAAGCTCATGCAATGCCTGATACTTGGACCATAAATCATAGGATGCATTCGGTTTGTATATGGTGAAATCCTTCTGCATCTGATCAAGTCGCTGAGCTCGGTATTCATTTTTCTCTCTGATTTTTTCCTTCAATTCGTCAATTACTCTCCCATAATTCTGTGAATTGTTTTTTGCATAGCTGAAATGAGGTCCCTGGCCGGGTATACCTGATAAGCCTGATCCATAATAGCCCATGTCTTCACCTTCCATTCTCTTTTCTTCATCAAGCTTTAGTTTGGTATAGTAATTTATCTGAAGCTCAAGGTTATTTATAGTTGAGTCAGTTGCTGCAATGAATTTATCCTGTTCTTTCTTGAATGGCAGCATTCCTGCAACCTGTTCATCCTTAATTTTTTGGTTAATTCTTCTTTCAAGGACCTTTATCTTGATTGGAACTGCCACAATAACTCCAATCATAATAGCTAACGGAATTCTGAGAAGTGCAGCTTTTTTGTTTTTTGATGCAACTATTTCTCTGTCTATTAACCCTATCATCATAGCATATAAAAAGGCACAAGCTCCTACAAGGATCCTGTCTTTGATTGCCATTACATACGATTGAGAAAACTCGTCCCAATCTCCGAAAATGGTTGTTAGGGCATAGAAACTCGAAAGGAATGCAAATAAAGCTGTGATCAGGACAAACAAGCCAAGTGATCTTTGATGCATTATGGTTCTGCTGTTACATTTTATAACTATTGCAGGGTCAGTTTTTGAAAGGTTATTAAGCAAGTTCATGACTTTATTTTTTAATTTCTGAAATCTTCAAACAATTCAGTGAATCTGTTCTTTAGTTCACTTGTATTCACGTGTTCTTCAATTGAATCTTTTAGTTTTACTTTAAGAATATTGATTTGATCCTGGAAAGAATAAAGAAGAAACACAATGACAGCAATTCTCAATAGCCAACCCAGGAACGAAATACGGTTTTCGGATCTGCAGCTTGTTCTTTTCAATTCTTTGCTTATTGCTGCTCTCTTCCCTGAATATCTGGATATTAATACATTATTGTAAAGCCGCTCCGATTCAGGTATTATCATATGCTCGATTTTAAACGCAGTCACCGATACCCCGACATGGCAGTACTGTTCCATATACTCAAATGGGACCCAGGCGTGACCATAATAGCCCTTATCGTTATTTCTGGCCCAATTTCGTCCCCAGCTATTTCTCACCAGAAACAATCTTCTTTCATCATCATACCCGCAGATTGCCATCGCATGGTATCCAACTATAGCTTCACCAGGCAACGGCATGGTAATCCAACCGGTTTCTGATGTGTTTAGGCTAAAGAAAGACTCAAAGAGGGCTAATCCAACAACAACAAGACTTGTTTTGCCATGAGAAGTATTTCGTCCGTTGGCCTCAGCATTATAATTTAACAAATACTTGATGTCTTCAATCTTGTTATTCTCTCTGATAAAGACAGGATCCTTCATTGAATAGATTCTCTTTGTGTCGAAAGCTTTTTCAGGTGGTGGTCCTTGATGAGGCGTTTCACCTCTGATTGGATTATATGACCATACAGTATCACCGATATTGCCGAGATCAGTGATTGAATTATCACATAAAACCCTTGAAGCTGATTCAATGTAGGTTCCTTCTTCATCAGGTATGCCATCCACCATCTTAGCCTGGTGATAAAAAAACTGGCTTGATGTACGAAGTTCGGCCAGGTAATCGATTAATGAGCAGTAAGCTTGAGCAACACATGTCCCCCTTTCTCCTTGATCCGAAATAGGGCCGATTGAATTATAACCGGGAACCACAAACATGCCGGACCTGATTTTAATGTTGGGAGCATTGAACCAGAATCTATCTTCAATTCTCTTATTTTTCCTGGACCTGACAGATCCGAATGCCCAGCCAGAATTGTGATTGTAAGGCTGAGAATTGACTGTCATTTTGATACAACGGTTATAAATCCTGAAGGCATCAGCCTTGGAAATCTTCATGGCGCCTTGAAGCTGCGGAACTATCCTTTCTGAATGGATCTTTCTCCTGGCTGTAACGCCTGCAAGTGTTAAGCCTTTTATTCTTGCTGTCTTTTCTGAAACCCTTGGGATTCTGCAATGAATGATTCCCAAGAGTTGCAGTACTGTTTCGATTCGATATTCAGCTAAATTCGATACTGCACTTAAAGCTTTATTCCCAATAATCTTATTGAGAAACAGAAATAATGCTGAGCTATTCCGTAAGTTCTGAATCTTTTTCATTTTCTGGTTTAATTAATAAACCTGTCGGGTGATCCTCCTTAAAATCTCTGTATTCCAGAATTATGTTCTCAGGAATGTACTGCAGCAACAAAGCAATTATCTCCTCTTTGTTCTCCTGATTATCAAACACACTGGTTTTCGTCAGACCCCTGGTCGCACCTAACAATTGCCCCAGGGTGGAGATATTATACTTTTCAAGTAATTCGATAATTCCGGCAGGCAAGAAATCTACCTCAGACAAGCTTAACTTATGATATAATTCGCTTAATTCCATCGTAAATCGTTGTTAAGATTTCATTCAAGTTTAAACTTCCGGAAGTGATCCATAACAACAATAGGTATGATATCCAGAAGTTAAGTATTAACAGCAGGAAGCAGCCACCGGGTCCAGTTGATAGCATTTCATTTGGATCCTTTATCAGGTGTTTAATCGAAATGGTCATAGATAGTGTATAGCTCGCAATAAGAAGCTGGCTATGATATTCAACCTTGATTATCCTGGTAAGCACCAGTAATACTGCTGTCAGTAGAGGGAAGAAATATGGCGAAAGTGTAACCAACATACTTCTTGAACCTTCCGTATATACTGCTCCATTTGTTGCCGAAACATATAATCCACTTACCTTTTTGAACGTCAACAGGGAGAACAGCATATGTGTGAGCTCATGCAGCATGTTTTCGAAGAAGCCTATCCTCTTTCTCAGTAGAATAAGATACAGTAATAACACTACCAGAGCTATGAGCGCATTATTACGGGCTGCAACTAAATAAACATGGCTGATAGATCTGAATCCAAATACTACGAATACTGCAGTGAAAAAGGTAAGTGCTGCAATAAACGAACCTCTTATTATCTGTTTCATATCGGGTAAATTAAGGAGGAGAGATTTCCCTCTCCTCCGGTCTTTATCTTATTCTTGCTGTGCAATTGAACCAAGCCTGTCAAGGCCTGTTATGCGCTCAAACTTCTTCCTTAACTCATCATTTTCTTTACTCAGAATTTCGCTGATTACCTCATTTGATCTTTCAAGCATCATCTGTGATGAGTAAGCGATCCTGATCTGAAAATCATAGTACTTCCCATTATCTTTATAAAAAGTACATATAGGAGTACCTACAGGCAGAGTTTGGGCGAGCAAGTTTGAAAATACTCCTTTCATTCTGGATAGTGTCTCATACTCATTTCTCGAATAGAGTCTGTTATTGTAATCAGATTCAATCAAGCCCATAATCTTTGATTCGAGCTGGGTGCAAGCGTCTGTCTGAGCATCGCTTGCCGCATGACGCCTGGCTACATTCTGAATGCCTGAAACGGCTGAACCGACTCCTACAACAAACAAATTAATACCTCCTTCATCCACAATCAACTGTTTTTCGAAGGATTGTCGAAGTTGCCATTCTATTCCCGGAGCACCTACTTCCGCTCTGAAACCTTCGTTGGTCAGCTTCTTGGTTTCTTTACGGATAAATTGATTGATTTGTCTTGCATCTTTGCGGTCAGCACCTTCGTTTTCTCCATAAGCTGGCAATTGAATCAGCAAATAGCTCAGGAAAATGATGACAGCAGTTGTTCTTGTTTTAAATTTTTGTGTTTTCATAGCGTTAATTGTTTATAGTTAATTAATTAAGGAAAGTGGATCAATAGTTTTACCTTCTAGTGATATCTGGAAATGGATGTGCGGTCCAGTTGATCTCCCTGTATTACCGGAGAGTCCAATGACCTGGCCTTTAATTACTGCATCGTCCTTTTTAACCAGGATTTTCGAGAGGTGTCCGTAATAGGATTTATACTTATTCCCGTGGTCAATAATTATAAAGTTTCCATTTATGCGGGTATATCCCGCCTTTTCGACTCTACCGCTTGCACAACTAACTACCGAGGTGTTTTGAGGAACAGCAAGATCAATCCCTCCGTGGAACGCTCTTTTGCCTATGAAGGGATCAGTCCTATAACCGTAACCCGAAGTGAGTCTTGCCTCACTGCTAACTGGGTAGATGTCTGGAAAGGCCTCAGATTCATTTGATGCATCTAAGGTCAATGTTTCATTCAGGAAGGTGCCATGGATTAGGTCTCCTTCATTTTCATCTTCAGATATTGAAAACTCACCGGATGCCATTTGCCGGATAGTGATCTGGAAATCATTTGTAGCCTTCCTGATTTCTGAATGCATCTGGTCGAATATCTCTCGATTCTTTTCCAAAAAAGTGGACTGAGAATAACCTAATAAACTTATGGGCAGTGCTACAGTCATAAGCAATACTTTTGCTTTCATGGTGTTATTGGTTAATTGTTAATGGGATATTGCTAAGGTGGAATTTCTCCAGATTATTTTCTGATCTGTAGTATAAAACAAGATCACAATTCGTTTCCCTGGTAAGAAAAAGTCTCAATGGCAATGCATTCTCAACAGTAACGGCAAGTGAGTTTACTCCTGCTGTGAGAGCTAAATTCAAATTATTAAGGTGAATAATTGGCTGAACGAAATTGACACTATGAAGTCTCAACTCCAAGGAGCTTAGTGTACATGGGTAGGTTTTGTTATAAATTATATTCACTCGGACGGTTGAAGTTTTGACAATTCCATTCCAGTAATCTTTCTGAAGAACCTTCAAATTGATTTTGTCGGTAATTTCAAATACTGGGATAGTGGCTGGCTTAGGAACAATCACTTTAGTCGACCGGACATATTGTGGAAGTGAGTAACTTATCTCTACACTGCCGGGAGATTGAATATTATCTACAGTTCTGTACTTCAGGTCCCAGATTCCATCTTGCTGAAATAACGATTCCTGAATGATTCCGGAAGATATAATGTATGGTTTTTCTCTTGTTCGTACCGGACTCTGACTGTTGAATAATCCGAATCTGATATGCTTACCCTGATCGTGTTCCAGAATTCTGATTTCAACTGTATTTAGGAAATAATTGATGTTTTGCAATCCCCTCACTAACTTGAGGCTATCCCTGTCATCAAGTTCTGTACTGTAGAAAAAGTCTGAAATAGTATTATATCGTTCAATTATGGATTCAAGATCTGAATCAGGTTTCAGCGTTATCAGAGAGTCAACAGCCCTATGGATTCTTCCAGCAATTATGCCTTGCCTTTGTACTGATGCATCATATTCATCTTTTATCCTTTGCAATTCACTTGCATCAATCCTGTATTTAATATAATACTTAGCTGAAGTAGCGCTTGCTTCATGGTAGTAGTTTTCAAACCTGTCAATAGAAACATTTACAACAGGAGTATATTTGCTTTCGAATTGATGTTTCATTACATATGTCTCGAGGCTTTCCGAATCATTCCTGCCTGTTGCGGAGTTGGACACAAAGTTGACTTCAACAATTTTTCCCGTTTCGCCAAGGCTTTTTATGATAAAAGCTTTTAAGTCGTTGAGTGCCGCACCCTTTGCTTCCATTATGTTTCTACCCTGTCCATAACCCACAACAAAATCTCTTGAGACAGCGTATATCCATTCAGGAGCTTGTTTCTGAACAGATTGCTGCTGCCCAAGAGATTCATGACTGGCAATAGGTGAATTTTGGATTGTTAATTGATAAGGATTCCTGTATATATCTTTGCTTGTTGAACAGGCAAGAGTAAAAATCAACCACACTATCAGTATTGGTCCAAAGATCTTATTTCTGTTTATAAATTCCATTTTGTTTAATTTACTGAGGTTTATTCTACTCAATTAGTTCAGGTCAAACCATGGTCCACTAATTTATTGTCAAACATCCCAATCTTTGTATAATGCAGATAAACAGACTAATACGAAGTGGCTTCTATTTTTACACATAAAAGAGATTACTGTAAAAACCTTATTTATAAGGTTAGTTGCAGATTATTTTTACGTCAGAAGATTGGTAGGTTTTGCCGAATAAGTACTGTATCCAGATATGTGCGAACCTAATTTTCCCTATTCTGTGTTCACACAACGCCGGGGTCACTGAATATAATTTTCAGATCATACCTCACTTTAAAAATCAATAAAATATGCTTAAAGGATTCAACAGTATTCTAAGAATATATCTGTTTTACCTAATTACAAATTAAGTAATAGAGTCAGAAAAATGCTTATTGATAAGCTAGTTGAAGAATTTCTTAAATGGAGCTATTGATTTTAGCCGATTTAGATCTCTATTATTTTTGATTGCATAAATAATCTTCTTGCTATCAATTTCTGTTTTTGAAAAACGCTGTGAAAGCCATCCATGTCGGTTTGAAGGTTCCAGCATTTTCTCGATTTCTGATAAAGTTGGAGCAATCTCATTTGCTGCTTCAAATTCCTCATATTTTTTTATGAATGTCTTGAGGAATTGTATAAGATCTTTAACCTCATAAGGTTGTACGGAAAAACTATCACTATCAGGATTATTCTCAATAGAGGATATTTTTTTATTATTACCTGTTTTATCTGAAAAAGAATTCACGAGATCTATAACAGGCTGATGTGTCTTCCATAATTCTAGAAGTTTAAGAGTCTTAGATTTGTCAAATCTCGATTTTGGAAATATAGCTAAGGTGTGGTCTAAAAAGTTTAATAGTTCCCTTACATTACCTGGCCAATCATATTCACAGTTAACCAATGCATTTATTGCATCAGGAGTGAATGGACCTGGGTTAAAATCTTGGAATTTAAAATACAGAATATCAAATATATCACTCCTTCTATCTCGTAGTGAAGGTACTTCCGGAAACAATCCGCCAACACGATAGAATAGGTCAATCCTGAAATTTTCAGCTCCTGCATTTTCCTTTAATTTTAGACTCGTTGCGCAAACTACCCTTACATCAACTTTAATTGGAAGATCAGATCCTATTGGTAAAATCTCTCCCGTTTCAATTGCCCTCAGTACTTTTACCTGCGCCAAAGGGCTTAGATCCCCGAATTCATCTAGGAATAAAGTTCCTTTATCCGCTATTTCAAAAGCTCCTTTCTTGTCACCTTTAGCTTCAGAGTGTGATCCTTTCTTATAGCCAAATAGAACGCTTTCTATTAAAGTTTCAGGAATAGCGCCACAGTTAATTACATGAAAGACATTATTTTTCCTTTTACCCTGCTTGTGTAGTTCCTTAGCCACCAATTCCTTTCCTGTACCCGTTTCACCTAATACCAGCACTGGAAGACTAACCTGAGCATACAGTGAAATGAACCATCTGATTTGTTTCAATGCTTCTGAATTACCTTTAAGCAGACTTGATTCATCAGAATAAGCAGACATATCTACATTGAAATCCTTTTGAAGTTCAGAAATAATGCTATCCTTTTGCTTCTCCCTCTTCTCAGCTGCATCAGCTCGCTTTTCAGCTTCGATTCTTTTTCTTTCTGATTCCCTGAAAGCTTCAAAACGGGTAAAAGTACCTTGAACGTCAGAAAGATTATTAAGCTGGTCTTTATTGAGGAAATCTTTAAATAAACCTGATCGCAAAGTATCAATAATTCGTTCGTTATAAGCTGTAAGCATTATAAGGTAAATACCTGAATAATCAGGATTATTATGTACAGCTTCAGATATTTTTAATCCGACTTCTGTTCCAACAATTTCATTCCTTAATTGATAATCAATAAAAACGATATCAAAAACTCTTTTATTAATATAGTATAAGGCTGATTCTTTATCTTCTACGCAAAATATGGTATATTTTGAATTACCTTTAATCAATTGATATTCAACCGAACCTTCAGATCCAAGTTTAGGAGGAAATTCATCAAGCCCAACCATCTTCATTATTGACCTTGCCAATGGTTCAAATTCTCTGGCATCATCATCAACGTACAAAATATTAATGTTATTCATTTGAGGTTATATTATAGTTAATGTTACTACTGTTTTCTGTTGTTTTTCAGATGAGTTTATACTCATTAACCATTTGTTTTTTTGAACAATCTTTTTTATTATAACCGTTCCACCTGTTTCTTTAATAAGTGTATTAAATTTATAAGCATGTACATTTAGATCCTGATCATTAAGAAAATGGATAACTTCATTTGGCATTGATCGGGGATTAGTAATAATTATTACTTGTAATCCTTCAGACTCTATTGATGACATTTGTATTACTCTCTTTGTTCCAACCTGAGCGCCGGCTTTCATAGCATTATCGAGCAAATTAAATACTACTGTAAATAGATCCAATCGCTCAATAGGATTTAAGCTCTTAGCTGATTCAGCCAATTTAGAACTCAACTCCATGGTGGCTGAAGAGTCATTCTTCGCTGAAATAAAGTAGGCACTTAATTCTTCAAGAATAGTTTTAGGGTTTGATGGCAGAAGTTTACCTACTTTATTTCTGTCTTCTTCTTTTGAACAGATGTCATATATCGCAATCAATGCAAAAATTATCCCGTTTTTATCATAGGGTTTCAGTGTAGAATTACTTATTATGCGTGGATACAATGGATTTATCAAATTAATGATTGTATGACGGTGTGCTTCTACTTTATCCTGGAACTGTTTATCTGCCTTCGCCTTCCCATATAATTGGTCATAATAAAATTCATCAAATGGTGCGAAAATGCTGGAAATGAATAATTTAAGTTCTGATCTGAAGTGATTATTTATTGGTTTTTTTGTACAAATCAAGATGCCGCTTGACTTAATTATCCCTGGTAGATCCGAGTCCGCCATTAACTCTTGTTTCTCAGGATTTATTGTTTTAAAATTTGTTGAGTGAAGCAAATAATAATAGTTCACTTTCAACGTATTATGCATAATTGACAGGTAAATAAAATAATTAATGAATTTGGTTCCTTTTCCCTTTTTTCTTGACTTTTTAAACTCATTCATCAACCTTTCGGCCACACTACTGTGATTATCCAATGTGTCAATTTGGTTTTCTATATCGTCCAGAAGTTCTTTGTATTTCTTGTCATCAAGATCATAGAAAACTTTCTCATTTATTTCTGAATATAAGTCTTTCAGTAATAAAATGTCTGTACTTTCAAGTTCGGAAAAGATCTTTGAATTAATAAATTTTTCAACAAGAGAATATTTTCCCAAAAATCTTTTTGTGGAAACAACATCATCAAAAAGCAATGCTTTGGATTTAATACTTTGATTCTCGATTATTGGAATCAGATCAATTGTTCTGCGCTTTAATTCAGTATTGAAATTATCGCTTATTTTTTCTTCAGTTCCAAGTTTTAATTCATAATCACCATAAAGTTCATGTCTGAACGCTGCACTCAGGTTAAAACAGTAATCCTTCCAAAAATTAGTGTCTTTCCCATCAATCTTCACATCCTCATACCATCGGGAGATTATCAATGATTTGAAATAAAAAGGGTCCTCAAATTCTGATTTGTCTTTTGCAATTGACCTGTAAAAATATTTTTCACGTAGATTATCATATAGAATAAAGTTGCAATATTGTATACTATTATCCTTTGTATCATATTTTTCAAAAAGAATTTTAAATGATGCAAGAAAAATATTTGAAAGGAAACTCTGTGAGATTGTATTAATCAATGTTTTCTTATCGGATTCATCCAGTGTTTTAACTTCCTCGATTAAATTTGGATCTTTTGCAAAATCCCATACTCTATTCATAGTAAAAAGCAGTTCGGAGTATCTATAATGCTTACGGATTGAGAATCTGGCAATATGGGAATCAATAATCTTGTCTTGTGGATTAAATGAAATATCATCCTGTGGATCTCCGCTATGACTAATTATTTTTTCAATGACCATTCTTCTGTCTTCAGGTGAGAGTTGCCAGAGTGTATATGCAATATTTTTATTTGGCCTCCAGAGTTTCTCCAAACCTTCAAATTTAAGTTTATCTGTAGTTGTTGTGTATGATAACATTGTTCGTATATAATCAACCAATCCAGATAACCATGTTGTAGTTATCGGCTTATGATGTACACATCCAATAGTGGATAATGAATGATAACCCTGGTTTATAAAATTTTTGCAGTCCTCTTCCGTAAATTCAGGAATACACCTTCCCAAACAAGAGTAACATAACTCCGATTGAAAGTTTTCGCAATGTGAACAGACACCTTCAATTGTTTCAAACCTTTCTTCTGCCAATCGCCTGCGTAAAGGTTTATTCCAAAGACTCTCAAGAGAATCATATTGAACATTTCCCAGGAGAAATGTTTTTTCAATGTCCTCTCTGGAGCAGCCGATGCATGGAAAAACATCCCCATTTGCTTTAATATAAAGGTGGTGTAGAATCCTGTCACAACATGTACTGCCCACATAAGTTCCGCCTTGAGATATACCTGTGGCTCCTGCCTCTGTTAATTGATTGAAAACTCTTTCCAAATCAATTTTAGGGGGCACTTTGCAATCTTTAGAGAATGATCTTCCTCTGCCAAGTTCAAGAATTGTATCGCAATCAAAAATAAGATTATCTCTTTTAGTCCTTTCAAAAATATTTACTATCTCAAGCTTTCCATTTTCTTCTTCTCTTTCTGCATTTTCTTTTATAATTGAGGTCACGAGTCCAAGCCGGCGTTTCACATCATTTAAGTGATATTTATTAATTAATATGTCTATACTCTTATCCCGTAATTCCGAATATTTAGATTTCTTTTTCACAACTTTATCCACCTCTTTGCCTACCAGACTGTTCTGAACATCTTCATTACTATGATTATACTTAATTAATAATACAATGTTTTTATCCTGGAGGAAATCCATTTTTTCATAATCTATCACATTCCCATCACCTTCTGGTTCGAAGAAAATGGCATCTCCGGTAGTAAATATGGCTAGTTTTAAGCCTAATTCGTTGCAAATATTCGAAATGAATTTGGTCAGAACCCAATTCATTTTGTGAAAAGGCTCTCCATCGCCTGGGATGCCTACGAACTCCCCGCCCAATTTTGCAAAGTCACGAAGAATTCTTTCATACTGTTCATTCGATAATCGATCCAGCTTCTTCCCCTGGTCATTAGTGGATGCAAAGCAATAAGAACATTTAAGGTGGCAATAAGCTGGGATCGAAAGCCACAGTGATTTTAATTTTTTCCCATCATTGTATGTCTCAATATTGGAAATTACATTACTATGTTGGAGAGATAATATCGAGTTATTTTTGCTTTTCATAAAATAGATTTAAAACAGATTGAGTAGAAAAATCGAACCCATTTTTCTTCTTATCAGCATAAACACTGCCATTTTTAAGCATAATCAATCGATCTCCAATGTTTTGAATTTGAGAATAATCATGAGTTACGGCCAGAACCATGATGTCGTTCTTAATAACATACTTTTTCAGTTTTTGCAGAATAAAAGGAGCCCATTTCTGATCTAATGATGAAGTAAATTCATCCATCAACAGAATTTTAGGATTACTGAGAGTAATGCGCGTAGCTACTATTATTTGCTGTTCTCCTCCTGATAAGAATTTAACCTGTTCGTTCAATCTTTTTTCCAGACCTGTATTGAATTCTAATAATGCCTCCACTACTTTGTTTCTAAAGCTTTTCTGTGAGTAAAACTTCATATTTGGTCTCATTCCATCTTCCCTTAAACCAAATATCAGATTTTCATAGACAGTCATTGAAGGAACCAGATTTTTAATGGTTAGCTGGTCGACAAATAAGATATCTTTAGGTGCGAAACTATTAAGTATAAGTTCACCTTTATCAGGTGTCAATTCCTGATTTATAATTTTCAGCAAAGTGGATTTTCCTGAGCCATTTCCTCCAATAATGTAAGACCACTCATGTTCCCTGAATATAAGGTTTATATCTTGTAAAGCTTCAATGGAGTTCCAAGTATTCTTATTGAAGGTTATATATATGTTTCTTAATTCCAACATTATTACAAAAAATTAGACCCAATGTTTTTACTCTGTCTTCCCCTGTGACTATATTTGGTTAATATAAGAAAAGAAATAAGCAGAATGCCAATGATGATTTTTAAATCAATTGGTTTCACTCCAATTTCTAATGCTAACGAATACAAAAACTGAAATACGATTGCACCAAAAAAAGCAGATAAAATCTGCCTGTTTAAAGTTGTTGGCCGGATAATGTTTTCTCCAATAATCATGGCTGTCAACATTGAAACTAACATTCCCTGTCCAATGCCTATATCGCTATATCCAACATATTGAGCAAATAAGCAACCTGATAATGCTATTAGAGAATTAGATACTACTAGTCCAAGAATAATAAACTTTTTGGGATTTTCTTTCAAGTTTCTAACAAATACCTCATTTTCACCAGTCGCCCTTAAGAATAAACCCAGATTTGTTGAAAGCAATAATTTTACTAGAAGAAAAACAGTAAAAGAGATTATCAGTAATAAAGTAAATTCAAACCATGGTTGATCAGATAAATTAAGCATTGTATTGTTTTCGAGGTACATATTTGATCGGCCCATGATGCGGAGGTTGACCGTATAAAGCATAGTCAATGTGATTATTCCGGAAAGAAGTTTGTTAATTCCGGCATAACAATGAAGTGAGGCTGTAAATAAACCAGCAATCCCTCCGCCTAATATAGCAAACAAAAAAGATAGAAATGGATTTATCCCATTACTGAGAAGAATGGCAAATATTGCACCTCCGGATGTAAAACTCCCTTCAATTGTGAGGTCAGCAAACCCAAGCAAACGGAATGATATAATCATTCCTAAAACAAATATGCTGAAGATAAATGCTAGCTCAATTATACCTTTATAGTCCATTTTAATTCTTCACTGCTTTCATCAATAGTGCTTCAGGAATGTTTAACCCCAATTCTTTTGCGGCCTCGGGATTAAGGTACAAGTAAGTGTTGGCCGGTCTGGAAACTGGAATTGTACCAGGATTAAGTTTCTGATCCAGAATTTTTATTGCAAGTTCAGCGGTATTCACACCCATTTCAACAAAGTTATAACTATATGTGCCAATTGAACCATATTTAGTGACAGCAGATCTGTCTCCTCCGACAATCATAATGTTATTCTTTTCTGCCTCTTTTTTAATAGCTCCCAGGTTTTCATAAATAGTATTTGAAGGACTTATAAAAAACACATCGCACTTATTACTCAGAGACTGGGCACTTGCTGTAATTTCTGATGAAGTAGATGCATCCAGTTCCTCAAAAGGAATCTGGAATTCCTCCAATGCCTTACGTACATAAACCATCCCTGCCACACAATTAGCTTCTGAAGAGTTGGTTATAATTCCTACTTTTTTTACCCCCGGTTTTATTAATTTGATCAGTTCTATTTGCTTGTCAAAGGGTTGCATGTTAGTATATCCTGTCTTATTCCCACCCGGGTTATCCAATGAAGCAGCAAGTTTAGCACCAACAGGATCGGTAATCGCGGTAAAAACCACCGGAATTCTTTTTGTCCCATTAATTACTGCCTGGGCAGATGGAGTTCCAAGTGCAATAATCAAATCTACAGAATCATGGATGAATTGTTTACTGATAGAGGCATTCAGAATCGCATCACCATGAGCCACCTGATATTCAATTTTATATTTCTCTCCGTATTCGTCGAATTTTGATTTAATTCCTGAATAGACAGAATCGAGAATTGACTGATTTGCATACTGTATAATCCCAATTGCTATCTTATCACTTTTCTGATTACAGCTAACTATAATTAAAGCAGCTAAAAGTATAACTGCTATGTGCTTTATTGTTCTCATATTTTTCAAAATCAAATTTGTTTAAATAAATATAATACCCAATTGCCAGGTATATAGTAACATGAATATAGCAATTTTCATACTTTTTAGTAACAAGCACCTGGGAGTTGTATCTAAAGTACAGGATATCAGTAATTAATGATCGTCAATTTGTATAGAGTAATATGTGTCACAGCATAGATAAGGTTATTTATAAGGTTAAAAATAAGATAAGTTTTAAGTACTGGATTAGAAATCAATTAATAAATCCAGGTTGGACTTCCAGCTCTGATAACACCTGATTGAAGTTGGAAATAAGTTCGTATTTAAGCCATGGATCAGACTAAAAATAAGGTAGAAAATAAGATTATTTATAATCAATTGAGACAACTCATTTTGTCTATGCAGCAGATATTAAGCAATATAGCTAACCTGGCATATAGATTGAAATTGTAGATCCATCGGACAAAGTATAAGAACAGAATAATTAATTTTTAGTATACACTTAATAACAGAATCAATGGACTCATTTAATTCTTTCTCATCATTTAACTCCCCGAGTTACAATGTTAACAGTTGGGGTAGTGTAACCAATAATCTGGGACAAAGTATTGGGAGTGTGGATCGTTTTGGGACTTTCAGAGACAATTTGCATCCTAATTATTCATGCAATGTTGACATGTTCGGTACACTAAAAAGTGGATTGGGATCCAATCTTGGTACTTTGAACGGTTATGACTCTTATCAGAGAAACGTAAGGTTGAGAGATTCTATGGATTATCTTAATAAGAAGGATTCCGATGATTCTTATTTGGGAAAATTCAAAAAGTCCTATGAACCGGAATTTAAGATGCCAAAGTATGAGCCTATAATTCCTTTTAAACTTGATCCTATAATTCCGTACAAAGAGCCTAAAGTCCATTTTAACTCTCCGGCTTCGTTACCATTATTCCCCTATACATCCAACAAGAAAAAGTCTTCTTTTGAAAATGATTATGGTTATAAATTTTAATTCTAAAACCCTGAAACTACTTCAAGGTCAATAAATAAATGTACATTAACTAAAATCACTAACTATGAACTCACTATTTAATTCAAACTCAATTCTTGGTCCGGTTTCAACAAATAATTTTGGCAATCTCTCGGGTGGCGGATTCTCTTCATTAGGAAGGGTAGATGCTTCAGGATCATTGTACGACATAGGCGGAAGAACTGCTGGCCGGTTCGACCTTATGGGTAATGCCAGAGACTTTATGGGAAACTCCCTGGGGAAAATCAATGGATATGATTCTTTTCAGAGATATCAGAGAGTGGATCAGTTCGCCAGAAAAGATGATTATGATTATTTAAATAGGTTCAATTACAAAGAACCGTCAGAAAAGACATACCCATTTAAAAATCTATATAATAATCCCATCATTCCTGAATATAAGCCTTTTAAGCCGATTGGATATCCGGATTATGAAACTAAAAGTATATTGAAGAACAATGATTATGTAATACCAAAATTCTTATCCCCAACGCAATTCGAGACAGACTATTCGTCTTTTAGTTATCCAAAGTTTAATCTATTCAAACAGGATGAAAATGAAGTCGAAAATAGAGTAGCAAGTTTACTTAAAACATATAAACTTTGAACCATTAAATGATTTTATTAATGTTCATTGAAATTTGCATTTCTTTTAACTTTATCAGGATAAAGTCTCTATTGAAATCTTCGATATTTTGGTATAAAATTTAGTCACTATGGAAGATGAAAGATTTGAGCTTGAGCTTCTTTTGGAACAATTGTTTGCAAAAGTTATTCGTCTTTTCAGATCCTGCAGAGAAGAAAATCTTGCATATATGATGCGATTCTACAACTTAATAAGAAAATTGATAGTCTATAAACTTCCTCCCACAAGTGAACAATTTGTGAAGCTTTGTGATATGGTTGAAGTATTCAACAAGACGCTAACATTGAGTATCAACGGAGACACATGCGATCTTATCAATCTTTCTAAAATGATTGAGAACATCGAGAAATATATTGATTCAGATTGTCAAACTATTATAGAACCAGGAAAACATTTAAATGCTAATAAATATATCATTTCAATTCTGGTTGAAAATAAAAAAATATTAAAGGATATGTTTAATAACTTAAACTAGCAATTTCTAGCAAATTCAAGATCTCATTTGAACTATCTGTGAATATTGATTTAAATTTTTATTTAATTATCTTCATTTTGAATTAACAAACAAAATTGGAGCAACCTAGATGATTTTCACAAAATAAATAGTTATAAGTCGTCAGGCAAATGATTATCAGTAAAAATAATAAATTCATCCCTTTAATTATTGGTCGATCTATTGTTAGACAGTTTCTCACTCAGTATATACAATTCCCTGTCAATAAGTTAAAAATAAAAAGAATTCTAATCAAACCACCAAAGATGACTAATACATTTTTTAAACTTGAATCCTTTAAGAATACACCTGACATTTATTATAATCAAAAAAATCCTCTAGCTGATTTAAATAAAATGATGATGTATGTCTGGTCAAAAAGCCTATCGTTAAGTTATAAATTTGAAGATGAGATACTATTCGTTATCGGGGTATTTCAAGGAATTCCCTATTTGTGGGGACCTCCTGTTGGAGAAAAAATCACAATCACTCATATTTTTAATGGAGTGGACATGATTCAAAACTTAAGGGATCAACTTGGTATTAAAACCGATGAGCCTGAGATTTTATATTTATGGAATGAGTATGAATTATTTGACATAATAAAGTCAAACGAAAAATTTAATGTTTGGCCACAAGCACAAGAGTATATATATGATCCAAGTCAGTTAGCATGTCTAAATAAACCTACTTTAAGAAGCAAAAGAAAATCAAAGAACAGATTTGTAAAGAAATTCAATCCAGAGATTAAATTATTTAGTCCTGTATATAAAACAAAGTGCATAGAGTTGATTGATAAATGGAAAGTTCTAAAACTGCCTAAAATAGATAAAGAAAATGAGAATAAGTTTTTATACGAGCTTACTGTATGCAGAGAAGCCCTTAGTCAAGATTTACCATTTGAGGGTGTAATTGGTTTTATAGGAGATCAGATAATTGGATTTAGCGTTGGTTATAAGCACACATTTGATACTTTTAATTGTATGTTTGAGAAAACAGATTTATCATACCCGGATGCCTCAAGTTATATTTTTTCTGAATTAGGAAATGCTTTAAAAAACAAATACAATTATATCAATGCTGGAGAAGATTGGGGAATAGATTATTTAGCAAGGACAAAGAAGAAATGGATGCCAATTAAAACAATATCTAGTTATTCGATAAAAATGTTGCGATGAAGAAGAAGGTAAGCTATATTATTTTACCCAGAGGCAGAAGTAAAAAGGAAATTCCTGAGAAAAAAGAATTTTGGGAAGCTCAGTGGTATGCCAGAAATCGTTTTTTTGATAATAGTATGTTAAATGAATCAGAGAATGGATTGGTGCCATTTGATCAACCAGAAGTTCCATATACAGGTGCTTATTTATTATCTCTTCTTTCCAATTGGGATGTCGACATGATAGACTTACACACATGTTTAGACATTAATAATAGAGTTAATAAGAGCGATGTACTTGATGCCATAAAAGATAAATTTGAAAGCATATTCTTCTTTTCTCCTTTTACAAATAATTACAACTTAGCAGTAGCTATCCTGAAAATAATTAAATCTGTTTTCCCAAATTCAATTTGTATATCAGGTGGTCCCCATTCAAGTGCATTACCCTTTGAAAGTATAAATAATGGATTTAATTATGTAGTTAGTGGCCAAGGAGATAATTTTTTACTCGCATTTAATGATATTTTATCAGAACATGAAATACAAAATTTACCGAGTATTTGCTATAAAAATAACGGCAAATATTTTCAGTCTAGTAATGTTCAAACACAAGCTTTTACAAAAACAAACAAATTATCTTACAAGTTCATTCCTTTGTCTCATCGGAAATCATATTACACTAGGCTTTTTACTATATTTGGTTGTCCTTTTAGCTGTAATTTTTGTTCAAATATTCTCTGGAATAAAATGTGTTCTATTTATAAACCTTTTGAGTTAATTCATCATGAGTTAGATGAAATTATTAATCAAATAAATTTTGAAGAAATATATGTTAATGATGAGACATTTACAATTAATAAAGAACACTCAAAAAAAGTTGCTGCTTTATTGAAAGAAAGAAAACTGAAATGGGGCTGTGAAACCAGAGTTGATAAAATTGATTTGGAATTAGTTAAGTATTTTGCTGATTGCGGATGTAAAGAAATTGACTTTGGTATTGAATCTTTCGATGAAAAAGTGCTACGTATTGCAAACAAAAAAATCAATCAAGAGCAGATCGTGAACGCGCTGAAAATTACTTCCTCATGCAATATCAGGACTCATGCAAATATAATGATTGGACTCCCAGGAGAAACCAAAAGCTCAGCCATAAATACTATAAATAAGGTATCTGAATTTATTGAAAAAGGATTAATAAATACAGTAGATTATTTTGTTCTCGTTCCTTATCCTGGCACACCAATTTTTAATAATCCAGCAAAGTATAAAATTAAAATCCTGAATAAAAATTGGGATTTATATAGAGAGGACGGACTTCCAGTATTTGAATACAATAACTTTAGTTCAAGTGAAATTTTTGAGGTTTGGTTATTAGGATTAAGTCAGATTAGTAATGCAGTGAGAAATAACAATAGTGTATTATGATTCGTATTGACCATAATTATTATGAAACTCCTTGCTATATCTATGATATTAAGCAACTCAAGCACAATGTGAAGTCATTTCGAGAGCATCTTGGAAATGATATTGAAATTCTTTTTGCAACTATGGCAAATCCAAGAATTGAAATACTTAAAGAGTTTGCCAAATTAAATATAGGTACATTTGTTAACTCAGTTGAACACCTAAATAATTCGTTATATGCCAACATTCCAGAAGAAAGAATAAATTTTGCAGGCTCTGGGCATAGCAAAACACTGATTGATTCAATTGCTAATTTAAAAATAACATACTGTGCAGATAGTCTTTCACAATTGAAGCAAGTTGATCAAAATTCTAATCTTAATTTAGGATTACGGATAAATGTTGGTTCGCTTTTTAAAAATGGTTTTGACCCAGCTCCAAGACTTGGAATAAACATCGGGGAAATATCAGAGGCTTTAAAAATAAATAAAAAGGTCACTACTCTTCATGTATATTTAGGCACTAACCTAACGAAATCAAGCATTTACAAAAAAGCTATAATTTCTTTATTAGATCTAGCAAAAAAATATCCAAATATCAAAGCAATTGATTTAGGTGGAGGACTTGCTTTTGGCCCAAATGATAAAGATTTTGCAAAAAAGATTTTAATGGAAATCAAAGCAACTTGGGACAATAATAAGGAATCAAAAGTCAAACTTATTTTGGAACCTGGCAGGGCTTTAGTCCGTTCAGCCGCAAAATTTTATGTTAAGGTGGAGGATGTGAAAAATAATATTGGGAAGCAATTTGTAGTAGTGAATAGCTCAGGAACATGGTATCCAAGAAAGATTATTCATGATGCAAACGACCACTTTGTTTCTGTAGTTGGTAGTTCTGAAAATGTCATTAAAAAACCATCAGTTATTGTTGGCAGTACAACTTTCTCTAAAGATTTTCTAGCAGAACTGGACTTCCCTAATGTAAAAATAGGGGATATAATTGAGTTTAAACATTCGGGTGCATACTGCGAATCAATGCATTTGGAATTCTTAGGTATTCCCAAACCGAACATTTATTTTATTAACCAGAACGAATAATGAGGTATCCTATTACAATTTTGGGAGAAATCCACTTTTCTTATAGAGTTATTTTTGAATTATTAAAAAATAATATAATTCCTGATACAATAATTATTAAAGAGAGCAATTTCGCAAAAATTGACGTCAGTATATTTAATATAGAGGACACTTGGACAAATATATATAAAGACTATCATTTAAATTGGAGGCATAACTTAATAGACTGTTGTAAAAAACACTCAATAAAACTATTTATAACTAATGATATTCAATCAGTTGTCAAGCCAAATAAGTATTTAATTGTTGCGGGATTTTCAACTATTCTTAAGAATTCTCTATTGCAATTCTTTGAAACTCCTTTGAATATTCATCCCTCGATATTACCACATTTTAGAGGTCCTCAACCTGAGGCTCAAATGATTTTTAATAATCAAGATTATTTTGGAGTAACAATACATCTTATAACAAAACAAATAGATTCTGGAGACATATATTTTCAACAGGAATTGCCTTCACAAAAAATGAATATTTATGAATTAGAAATAACAGAAGGTAAGATTGCATCGCAAGGCATAGAAAAAATTTTATTAAATAAAAATGAAATAAGAAAGTCTAAAAAAACAGGAAGCTACTTCTCATTCTTAAAAAATGAAGAACTATGCGTAAACGAGAAAACAGCCTCTGAGATAAATGAATTATTAAGACTCCTTCCCGAAGAATTTCCGTATCTGAAAAATGGGGAAGAAATAATTTATCCAATTGAACTTTCAAACAAAGAAACCAAGAAAGCAGTTGATACAGGTGTTGAAATAATTTATTTGACAAAATGGATTGAAAAAACTAATGCACATAACATTGCATATAAGTTATTGGTTAGTAGATGATTAATTTATAGTACTCCCGTAATCCTGGGCCAGAGGTTTAGTTAAAATAAAAGAAATAATTTTACTAGACCTATGACAAAACAATCACGACGCAAATTCAGTGCGGGCTTTAAGGCAAAGGTTGCCTTAGAAGCCATTAAAAATGAGAAGACA
>Ga0209467_1000902_pt1 | contig 31465 bp, 28 predicted proteins | sample Higcelwee11metaG_FD_187175 | JGI IMG/M metagenome (GOLD analysis project Ga0209467, IMG submission 187175) | Freshwater pond sediment microbial communities from the University of Edinburgh, under environmental carbon perturbations - High... | ecosystem: Environmental > Aquatic > Freshwater >... | reverse complement strand
CTATATCGTCAGCGATCAGGGCGGTGAGAATAAAACCTGCCGCGATCTTTACGCCACGACGATGTCGCTCGTGCGCGAAATTGGCTCGATCAAAACCGTCGTCCTTCTTACGCGCGGCCCGCTATATTTCAGCGGACTAGGCTATGGAATCGAAGGCAAGTCTGAGCTCAAAATCTCAGCGATCACCCCCGCGCACACGGATCGTCCCGAAGCTATGTTTGCTGCGGGCTATGCGCGGCTCGCTGCCTCACTTCTCGCCGCCGGGAAAAAGGTCGTCTTTGTTATCGATGTTCCTGAGCTTGGCAAAGATCCTCGCGCCTGTCTTCCGCCGCGCCCGTTCCATCATGCCCAAACGCTCGACGATAACTGTCGCATTAAAAAGGAAGATGTGCTGGCACGGCAGGCTGTTTACCGGCATGCCATCGCAAGCGTCAAAAAGGCAAACCCGGCCCTTACGCTATTCGATGGCATGGATCGTTTTTGTGATTCCACTTTTTGCTATGGCAAGAGCGATGGCAAAATCCTCTATTGGGACGACAATCATCCTTCCATCTCGGGAAGCAAATTGCTCCTCGAAGATTTGCAGCAAAAAGTTAGACTTACGCCGCGTTCTTAAAGGAATGTCTTATCAAGCCACGTCTTGATTTCACCCGCAACGCGCGACCAGCAGGTGTCAAGCATCACCCCATGCGGTACATCTGGCAGAACCTTGAGTTCGGCATGCCACGTCTCGGCCTCTTGCTGAAAATCTGAAACCGGCACGAACATATCCCGATCGCCACCGAGCACGAGCGTGGGCGGAATTTTTTTCGGCTTTTCCCAGCACGGCCACAGCGCTTCGGTCGTGATGCGTTTGGACTCGCACTGCAAAAGCGCGGTCATGGTTTCTTTCTCGCCTTTGGGAATTCCGTTCAGGTAGAGCGCGCCGCCAATGACTTCGACATCCGCAAAGGACGGGCCAAAAGACATGAGAAGCCCGAGCTGAATGGCCAAAAGCGGACTATTCATCAAAATATGCTGCGAAGAACCCGCAAGCCCTGACAGAGACGGCGAGGAAAGCAGCACAAGGCCCGGCACTTCTTCATGCATCAACGCATAACGCTGAATAAGATAACCGCCAAGTGAATGGCCGATCAAAATCGGCTGCCTGTCGAAAAGTTTCGTGCCTTCGCCAACGTCATCGATGAAATCGGCTAATCCGAATTGATCGATCTGGTCGATGTCCGTATTGAGGCCATGGCCGCGCAAGGAAATCGCCGCGCCGCTGTAACCGGCTTTGGCAAAGTATGGCAGGAAAAAACGTTCCCATATCCACGCCCCGCAATAAGAACCATGAACAAACAACAGCGGCGGAGTTGGGCCGGGCGTACCAAAACGGATCACTTCCATAGCAAAGACCTCTTTACAAAAAAGCGGACGGCATTAAAGCTAGACTCTCCCGCGCAGGATTTGCGCTTCAAGTTCCCTCTCCTCTTGCTCACGACAGGAACGTCTTACGATGATAAACAAAACACTTTTGAAAACGCTCAGCTATGGAGCGATGCACATGAGCATCGCAATTTGCGTAGCCTATGCCCTGAGCGGCGATTGGAGAGTCGCTTTAGCTATAGGCCTAGTTGAGCCCTGCGTCCAGACTGTTGCCTTCTTTTTCCACGAGCAAGCTTGGCACAAAATTGAGCGCCGCGCTCACGAACAAGACCATCACGACAGCGTGATCGACAGCGTTTCCCCGGCAACGCACGCCGTTGAACAGCTGTTGCAACGCAAAAACACCTCCGTTTAACCATAGGTCACAACAAAGTTGTCACCTTTTGGGCGATGACCTATACTCGGTGCATTACATTTAGGCTTTATGCATCATGGTTTTTGATCCCAAGATCTCTCAAGATCGCCCACCTCCCCGCACCGAGGCAACGCGCGTTGGGCTCAGCGTTGACACGGCTAAACTCATCCGCCTTTTTGGCGCGCAGAATTACACCGCATCGCTGACAGATATCGTTGTCAGAGAACTTGTGCAAAACGCCTTCGACGCCATTCGCGGCGCCTATGCCGCTCACAGCCTTGGCCAAGGTCAGGGACGCATCCATGTTGCCTTTGATCCTGATACGCGCCGTCTTTCCGTCAAGGACAACGGCATCGGCATGGAACCGCAAACGCTCACAGATGTTTTCTTGCGCATTGGCGGGACTTTGAAAAACAACTTAACGCCGGATCTGTGCTCGGGCGGGTTTGGTATCGCCAAATTGGCGTTCCTCTTTGCTGGCGAAAAGCTGGTCGTACGAAGCGTCTCGCGCGGTCTTGAATCGCTTCTTGAAACCTCAGGTGAGGAGTTATTGGCCTGCAGAGCGCGGCTTCAAACGCAGCGCACGGCTTCGTCAAACGGCACTTTTATTGAAATTCAGTTTCCAAAGCAGATCGAGGTCAGCAACGGCAACCAAAAACCACTAGCCTTTCCTCAACGCATCGCAGCCATCAAGGCTCTGACTTTCCCACTGATCGGCCCGGTCACAATCCATGCGCAACGCCAAAACGATGCCCCCGAATGCTTACCGCTTGGCAGCCATTTTGACCATAAACAATTTCCCCATATTGCCTCGCTTTATGCGCCATGGGGCGACGTTGATTTATACATGGCAACGCAACCCTACCGCTATGGCTATGGCAAGCTTTCTGTTTTATCGGCGGGTCTGTTTCAGTTCCAAAAATCGATTGGAAGAGATCTCCCTGACGTCATTTGCAACGTCAAACCAAAGGTCGCGGCCGCTGATCCTGCCTATCCCTTCAACAAAACGCGCGAAGACTGGAACGCGGCGCAGCTGCAGGAAACCGCATGCATAATGAACGTTGTTCAACTGCTAACCACCGCAAAAAGACGAACGTGCCTCTTGCAAGAGTTTGCCAATGCAAAAGTCGTAACACGGTTTAACGACACCTATTCTTTTTCATCCTTGATTGCTGGCGCAGCGAAAGGATCGGCGTTTGCCACAGAAATGACGCCGCACTTTATCCTCAATGATAAGGGCCTCCATTATAAAGGCTCTTACCTTTATAAACGTTCACCTACCGGACTTCACCAGACCCAAGCCTACACCGATCTTCTGTCAGACTATTGTTTTCACCTTTCTACGAACAAGCCTCTTGTTCACAACTTGCTGACAATCGATCCCGTATGCGTCGCAGCCCAAAAGATGGGACAACCGGTCAGTAAGATTCATTGCGTCCTCGGCGAAATGGCTTATCTGGTTCATGATTTTATGCACAAGGCGTTTGAGATGCCCGGCTATGGCCTTCCCGATACGCCGACGCCGTTCTTTGGCCTCATTTTCAAAAAAGATTTGTTCGGAAATAATCTTCAAATTCCCTACAACGCGGCGTTTATCAACCCGGCCATGATCGAAGGAAAAACGCCCAAAGCTTGGGCCTTTGGTTGGTTGGAAACGATGGCCCATGAAACATGCCATTGGAACCATCGGCAGCATAATGAACCCTTCGTGTCGGCGCTCTCTCATTTTCCAAGCACGCTTGAAGATGCGCATCCCGGCCTTTATCTTCAAACGCTTTCACGCCTGACTTCGTTGGCTACCGCGCACGCGCCGTTATTCAAAACGCTACATGACGTTTTGACCGCCCCAACAACAGACAACCAAACATCGCCTGCGCTCACGAATCAATCATGTGTGAGAAAGCTAACGCCGTAAAGCTCACGGGCCACGTAGCCTGCATACGGGCAGACACATTCCGCCTCCTATGAAAAAATAATTTTTTTGAAAATGTGCGCTGCAACAACAATTTAAAAGAAGCCTTCCTTTCGGTACCATTTGAGCCCGTTTTCGCTCAGCAGGATCGTGCAAAAATTAGAATTTGCGTGCAGTGCAACATAAGAGAGGCCCGCCCAGCCCTTCTCATTTTCCAAACAATCTTCACCATAATTACGAACACGCACCATCCGAAGAGGATTAAACGCGTGCAGTGCAATATCGATTTTGCCACAATTGATACGCGCATCCGCGAAGCTTTTCGCGACCTCCGATCGTGCGCCCTTCCTCACGAAAAACAGACGCAAACCATTGCAATGCAACATAAAGTGAAAGCTTTTCGCGCATCGATTTGGCTTGCACCCTGCTGAATGTCAGGTTACTGAAATATGGCAACCCCACTCTTCTACGATGTCGCGCGCAACCTCTCTGGTAGGAGTTCCTGTTCATGATGGTTCTTGTTGTTAATTGCGGAAGCTCCTCCCTGAAATATCAATTATTTGATATGGAAGGTGAAGCCGTGTTGGCAAAGGGCCTTGTGGATCGCATCGGCATGGAAGGTTCCATCCTAACGCATCAGGCCGGAAGTCGCGCCAAGGTTGCCTTACCTTCTGATATTCCCAACCACAGCGTCGGCATTAAGTTGGTGCTCTCCATCCTGACCGATGCCGAGCACGGCGTGATCAAAAGCCTCAAAGAAATCGGCGCCGTCGGCCATCGCGTTTTGCATGGTGGGATGAAGTTCAGCGATTCCGTTTTAATCACACCGGCTGTGATGAACGCGATTGAAGAATGTATCGAACTTGGCCCGCTGCATAACCCAGCCAACATTCTCGGCATCAACGCTTGCACAGAACTTATGCCGAACGTCCCGCAAGTCGCCGTGTTCGACACGGGCTTTCATCAATCCATGCCGCCGCAGGCGTTCCTTTACGGGTTGCCGTACGAGGCTTATGAAAAATACGGCGTGCGTCGCTATGGCTTCCACGGCATGTCGCACAAGTTCGTCTCGCAACGCGCCGCTGAGATCATGGGCCGCCCGATCGCCGAGCTGAAACTCATCACCTGGCATCTTGGCAACGGGGCGAGCGTCGCCGCGATCAAGCACGGTAAATCTTATGACACCAGCATGGGCTTCACCCCGCTTGAAGGTTTGGTGATGGGCACGCGCTGCGGCGAAATTGATCCCGCGATCATCCCCTTCTTGATGAACAAAGAAGGGCTCACGCCGGACGAGATGGAATCCTATTTAAACAAAAAATCCGGTGTGCTTGGCCTGTCCGGTTTGTCCAGCGACTTCCGCGATCTGCAAGAAGCGGCCCTTCACGGCAACGAACGCGCCTCGCTCGCGCTTGATGTCTATGCCTACCGCGTGCGCAAGTTTATCGGCAGCTATGTGGCCGCGCTTGGCGGCGTGGATGCGATTATCTTCACGGCGGGCCTTGGCGAAAACTCAGGCTCCATGCGCGCGCGCATTTGCCACGGCCTCGAATTCTTGGGCACGCACGTTGATCCAATCAAAAACAACGTCTGCGGCCAAGAACAGGAAATCAGCGCCACCGGCGCAAACGTGAAGTTGTTTGTGATCCCGACCAACGAAGAATTAGTCATCGCCCGCGACACAAAGCAAGTTTGCTCCGATGTCATCGTCATCGAACCCTTCGAGCCACACATCGAACTCGACTGGAACGAAGCCCGCGCTTACGCGTAAGGACGATTGGGGCATAGGCCATAATAGGCCATTCATCGATGATGTCGATGGACACCTGCGGCCACCTCTGGAAAGACGATGCCGCCGATCAAGCGCTGGCCATAGCGATAGAGCGGCAGTTGGGGTGAAAAAATTACCCAGATAGATTACGGACAACGCTTTGGCAAATACCGTTTCACATGTTTCTTACTGTGCCCTCTGCGGAGCGGCTTCTTTTTGTTTTTGCGTAATAGCAGGCGATACCTCTGCGCCAACACAAGGGATTGGGCTTGGCATAGGGGCAAGCATTTTTGTCATGCCCTCCATTGTTGAAAAGGCATGAAAAACAAACAATAATCACGGTTTTCGAAGAAACCTTCTGGAACCCTCAGGGTTTTGACGGAGAGCAAAAAAGTTGGGGATAAGTCTGATGAAAGGAAAGCTTAATGCGTATCGAAATCGTTGTAAGGCGTTTTTAAGACGACGGTGCAATATATCTCAAGCAACGCCTGCTTGACCTGATCTGCTTCCTCGACAAAACGATAATCCATTTTGCGAATGCGTGCCTTGGCATCCTCAAACGCTTGCTTAAAGGCTGGGTCTTGCATCAAGGTTTTGCGATCGTCCTTCCCAGCAACGTAACTGGCGGTCATCTTACCTGTAGATTCTCGCGCAAGTTTGAAGGCAAATGCGGCGGCGTTATGCGGGGAGGATTTTCCGCAATGCGCGGTATATCGACCGCGCAAACGGTTTGATCGTCCGACATAAAGGGGCTTCCCGTTTTCAGAAAAGAGGTAAACCCCGTTTTGGGGCATTTTCTTTGGCAATTGCCCATCACAGCATGTCGTGCAGGAGACAAGCCTTTCATATTTATCATGCAGCGAGTCAATGAAGATGGAAAAGGAGGGGTGCATTTATTTGCCTCTATTCGCCTATTTGAGCCGAAGCCAAGCCTATACCAATTTTCCCCATTTGCTCAATCAGAAGCCCTCGGCAAATTTCGTCAATCATTGGGGGAAATACGCCTCAATACGCTCCCGCTTGCTTCCACAGTGCTTCCAGAAGGCAAAAAAGCGCATCAGCCACGCTTGCGCGCAGCCTATAACGCTTTGATATTTTTAGGAAAATTTGGTAGCAACGGAGGGATTTGCAAAAACAGGCTTTAGCCTGTTTTTGGCCTGCGGCCTCGGGCCTTTGGCCCTCGCGCCAAACAGTCCCCCGGACTGTTTGGTGAACCCGTGGGGGTTCATTCACCAATCCTCTATTACCATTAAAAAAGGGTCCCAAAGGGACCCTTTTTTAATGGTAGCAGCGGAGGGATTTGAACCCCCGACCAAGGGATTATGATTGTCCACGGGAACGCGGGATATCAAGGGGTTAGTCGTGTTTTCTGGCAGATTTGTGGCATGGGCCTTTTGGGCACCGATATTTATGACGCTAACCTTTACTTAACGTCCAGTATAGTATACTTTATCTAACGATAAGGCTAATTGATTGGACATTAGATGCAGACGACCCTTAAGCCCCTTACGATGCCGCTTCCTGTCAGCCGCGCCATGCGGAAATTGGGACAGGATCTTCGCGACGCGCGGTTGCGCAGACGCATTCCGGTTGCCGTGATGGCTGCGCGCGCGGGGCTCAGCCGCATGACGCTCAGCAAGATTGAAAACGGCGAGCCGGGCACCTCGCTTGGTTCTTATGCATCCGTTCTTTTTGTCCTTGGTCTTGAGGGGCGGCTTGCCGATCTGGCCGATGTCAAAAACGATGAGCTGGGTTTGAAATTGGAGGAAGATCGCCTTCCCAAACGCATCCGGCATTCTTCAACGCAAAAGGCGCACTGACATGGACAAGGAAGTTTTCGTTTATGTCGATCTCGCCGGTACGCCACATCTTGCGGGACGTTTGTGGGCGCACACGCGCAAAGGCAAGGAGAGCGCGACATTCGAATATGACACAGTGTGGCTGGCAAACCCTGCGCGATTTTCATTTGATCCTCTTCTGACGCTCGGCCCCGGCCCCTTTCACACCGGCGCCGACAAAGTTTTGTTTGGCGCGTTAGGGGATTCGGCTCCTGACCGATGGGGGCGCGTTCTTATGCGGCGCGCCGAACGCCGCCGCGCGCAGCAGGCCAGCGAGACACCGCGCACCTTGCAGGAAATAGACTATCTTCTGATGGTCAACGACGAAGCACGTCAGGGAGCCTTGCGTTTTGCCGACCACGAAGGCGACCCGTTTTTAGCAACGCAAGGCGACGCAATAATTCCACCACTGATCGATTTGCCAAAGCTTCTTTCGGCTGCGGAGCATGTGGCCGATGACACAGATACCGGCGAAGATTTACGGCTTTTGCTCGCCCCCGGCTCATCGCTTGGCGGCGCGCGCCCAAAAGCATCGGTACGAGATAGAGACGGACATCTCTGCATCGCCAAATTTCCGCACAAGGACGACGAGATCAACAACGTGCTATGGGAAGCCGTTGCATTGACGCTTGCCGAAAAGGCGCAAATTGAAGTTCCAAAGTGGCGCGTTGAAACTGTTTTGGGCCGACAGGTTCTGGTGTTGCGCCGTTTCGATCGTAACGCGAACACACGAACCCCTTTTCTTTCCGCCATGAGCATGCTCGGCGCGAAAGATAACGAAACGCACAGCTATCTGGAAATTGTGGATGCTCTGCGTCGTTATGGAGCAGAACCGAAAGAAGATATGCGCGCGTTATGGCGACGCATTGTTTTCAATATTATGATCGCCAACACGGACGATCATCTACGCAACCATGCGTTTCTTTATAACGGGCCAAACGGCTGGCGTTTGTCACCCGCCTACGATATCAATCCCATGCCCACGGACATCAAACCGCGTATCCTCTCGACCGCCATTACGGAAGATGATGGAACGGGGGACATTGAACTTGCCCTGCAAGTCGCCCCCTATTTCGGGTTGAATGAGAAGGATTCACGCTCAGTCGTCGACGAAGTCAAAACCGCCACCGCATCTTGGCGCAAGGTTGCCGCCAAACTCGGACTCTCCGCGCGTGAAATCGACCGCATGAAGTCGGCGTTTTTGGTAGATGTGTGAGGCTACGATAGGGTTTTGAGCATAACGCCGTGGAAGTGGTTGCTAGAAGTTTTGTGGCATGCCTTATATTGGGCAAAGAAATTGTTCGAGGAACGCAATTCTTTGGCTATCATGATTGGGCGTCACCTCAGCTAAGCGCTTCTTTCATCTGTTCTTTGAAACATCCGAATACCAGTTAGATCAACACGTTCGTGATAAAGTTCATCCAAGGCTAAATTAAGAGCGATCTCTCCAGCAATATGCTTATACAAGGTTGCTTCAAACTCTGCCTCCTGTGGATTTCCTGGGTGCCATTTCTTTTTATGTCTAGCTTTGTAGTGATGAATTTCACCGCGGTACTCTACAAGAAAATCAGAAATCTCTCCTATCGTCTTTGCCTTCAACCGCCCAAGTTTCTGCTCAGAAGCTCGCCTCAATTCTGATAGGCATAGCTGATCGTTCAGCGCACCCTCTATTGCTGATTGGAGTTTAGGCGCACATCTAAAATTTCTCTGAACGTCGACCTTCTTTACTGCGCTATCAGCAAAAAGACTTTCAAGAAAGAAAAAATAATCGTAACACACCTCAAGATATCTGGCATTTCGATAACTCGAAAATGCCTTGCGATAAAATATTAGAGGAACTTCTATATCAAATGCATCATACGCAGCTATTATAGATCTGGCCATTACGTCTGCTGGAAATTGGGGAGACAGTTGCTCGTTGCGTTCAGTTTTCCACCTTTTGATATGGACATCCTTTTTTTCCTCTTCGTTTTCTGGAATCCATGAAACTTCTGGTCTGAAGAGGTCAATTTCTTCCACCCCATAGGGGCCTAATATCCCTTCAAGATTTCTCAGCTCCATCTGAATAAATGGAAATGAATTGCCATATTTAATGTGAAGTTTCTGTGCAGCGGGGCTTGAACCTTCCTCTGTAGACACTTTAGGAGCCTCTTCTTTTGCATCTCCCTTAACCCGAACAATTATAGACGAGAGCCTGTGGTCTTGAGTTTCAAAGAAGTATGTCCTGCCTTTGAACTGAAAGGCCACATCATCTTGAAAAGCTAGGTTGCTTCTGACTTGAAACTTATACTGAATTATCATGTTCCATGCTCCAGCCTATATTCTTATCCCTCGGTTTTTTCTGCAATCTATGCTGCCGGTTTCGCCGTTTTTTGCCGGGTGCCAGAAGTTGTTCCGCGCCCGTCTTTTTGCCTTCACCCATGATCATCGTGTTTTGTTCACCGCCAAGGCCGCAGAAGAAAGTGGCGTATAGGTCACTTGATCCGCCCTTTCTTGCGAGTTTTGATTGGGGGTTCCGCTAAGATGTCATCGAGAGTTTTGACGGCACTCATGGGCGAACTGTCGCTTGCAATTTTATCGAAGTCGCCAAGACAATCGAGCACCAAAGCAATCATCAGCAATGAATCCAACGCGATCAGCCCCGTCCGCTCAAAGCGTTTGAGCGAGCCCCAGCTGACTCCCGACCGTGTCGCCAAGCCTTCTTGGGACAAGTTCATGGCCAGCCGCCGAGCCTTAAACCGACCCGCGAGTTCCAAAAGGATATCCTGTGGCGTCCTGAGATCAATAGACAATATGTTATCCCTTGTTAGGCTGAAATGGATGCTATAGATAATATATTATCCATTCACACAAAGAACAAGGAGGTATTCAACTTGAGATGGTAGGAAGACCTGTAATAACAGGCATCACTTGGATTTAGCTTTGGCTTCCTTGACCTCCAAAATCCGGTCCACGCTGAACATGCGTTCTTCTTCGCGCAGGGTGCAAAAGGCGCGCATGCCGAGGAAGGTTTTGCCTTTGAACTCTTCATCCTTCAACGAAAGCGGACGCACGGTGCGGTTGGTCTTGGTGTCATTACCTTTCAAATAAACAATGTCGATTAGCTTTTTGCTTTTGATCGACGCCTTAATCAGCGCGATTTTGTCGTCACGCGGCAAGGCAGCTTCAGCTTTGCGATATTGATGCCCCGTTAGAAACTCAAAAATGCGGTAATCGGTTCGGATATTCTGTTTGCCGATGGGGACTTTGAGAATAATACCCTCAAACGACGTGCAGCGCGAAAGCGCCACATACGTCTGCCCCGCTGCAAAGGTGCCGCGCCCGATGTCGATGGTGACGTGTTCAAATGTTTTGCCTTGGCTTTTGTGTATCGTAATCGCCCAAGCAAGGCGGAATGGATACTGCGTGAAGGTGCCGACAGGCTCCGACACGATGGTGTTGCCCTCAACGCCGAAACGATAAACTTCCCAGCTGTGGGGATATACCTCGGCAAGTTCATCGTCGTCCTCAAGCCGGACTTGCAGATATTCCTCGCCCTCAATGTCTTTCTTGATGGCTTCGATCACGCCGATGCTGCCGTTAACCCAGCGTCTGTTGGTATCGTTGTTCAGCATCATAATCTGTGCGCCAGGCTTGAAACGCAGCTCGGTCGCGGTTGGAAAGTATTCCTTGCCAAACTCGCCTTTGATCTCGGCCTCCGCGCAATGCGCTTTGCCTTTCAGGGCGTCGAGATGTGTTGCATTGATCTCGTCTGCGCGAGCGTTTGTGGTCGTCAGCGTGATAAAGAATCCGTCTTTCTTTTTTGGCACGTCTGTTGCGGCATGGCGGCTATTAAGAAGCCTGATATCCGCGTCCTCAACCGAATTGTTGCGAATTTTATTCAGCAGATTGATAAAAGTCGGGTCTTTCTGGCGATAGACCTTTTCAAGCTCCACCACCTCCAGCTTCGCGTCCTTGAGCGCATGGGCACTGAAAAAATACGGCGTTTTGTAATGCGTCGTGAACAGCTCGCGCTCGTTCGATGATACGACCGGCGGCAACTGGTACAAGTCGCCAATGAAGATCATTTGCACGCCGCCGAACACCTTGCCCGGATCGGGGCCGTAGAGCCGTAGAAACGCATCCACGCAATCCAGCAGATCGGCGCGCACCATCGAGACTTCGTCGATAATGATGGTCTTAAGCTTTTTATAAAGCTTCGCGCGACGCGGCTTTGACTTCTTCTCGCGTATTTTTTGCGGCGTGACATCCACATAGAAATTGAAGAAACTGTGGATCGTCTGTCCCTTGACGTTCAACGCCGCGACACCTGTCGGCGCGAGGATGACCGGTTCCTTATCCGTGATCTTGCAAAAATACGATAACAACGTCGATTTGCCCGTCCCCGCCTTGCCGGTTATAAACAGACTTTGCCCCGTCTTCTCCATCAGGCGCAGGGCTTCTTTGAACCGATCATTGAGGTCAATCTTGGGCATAGACATCCTTACGCCCACAACGGGGCCAAGACTTCCGCCTGTTGCAACACCAACTGCACCGCTGCATCTTGTAGATCGGGCGGATAGCCATATTTCTTGAGGATTTTTTTGACCTCGATGCGAAGCTTGGCGCGCGCGCTGTCGCGGTGCATCCAGTCAACAGAAACGTTGTTACGCACCGAAATGACCAATTCTGTCGCGATCACACGAAGTTTGGCATCTCCCAGAAGTTCTATCGCGCTTTCGTTTTCAGCTAAGGCATCATAAAAGGCGATTTCTTCTTCGCTTAACCCCTGTTCCTCGCCGCGTTCACGGTCAGCCTTAATGTCTTTGGCAATTGAGATCAGTTCTTCCAGTAGTTGGGCTGCGGTGATCGCATTATTATGATAACGGCGCACAGCCGCTTCCAGCCGCTCGCTGAATTTTCTGGACTGAACAACATTTGATTTCGTACGCGATTTGATCTCGCCATTAATCAGTTTTTGCAGGGCTTCCAAGGCAAGGTTTTTCTTTTTCATTCCCTGAATTTCGGCCAGAAACTCATCCGATAAAATCGAAATATCTGGAGATTTAATGCCCGCCGCCGAGAGAATATCGACGATTTCCGTTGAGACAACCGCACGGCTAACCATTTGCTGAACCGCGACATCAACTTCAGCCTGCGTCTTTCCTTTTCCCGGCTCGCCCTTCATCAAGGCTGCGCGTATGGCTTGAAAGAATCCGACCTCGTCACGAATACGCCCAGCCTCAGGAGACGTCGCTGCCAGCGCGTAGGCCTTTGACAGCCCAACGACAGCATCCGGGAACTTGCGCCACACCTGCTTCTTAGCATCTTCTGACTGTTCCCGCGCAGCGTCGCGTTGCTGTTGATCCAGAACCCATTCCAAGGCTTCGGCCATCGCACCCAACCGTTCGGCGGGCGTACCGCGAAGTCCGCGCAGGTAATCGAACCCATGAAAAATATCCCGCACTATTTCATAGCGCCGCATCATCTCTGAAACGGCTTGCCCTTCGTCGATGCCAACCTCTTCGCGGTCGCCCGGCGAATAGATCGAAAGCGCCTGTTTCAAATTATGGGCAATGCCGATGTAATCGACAATCAAACCGCCTGGCTTGTCACGGAATACACGGTTGACGCGGGCGATAGCCTGCATCAGGCCATGGCCATGCATCGGCTTGTCAACATACATGGTGTGCATGCAAGGAGCGTCAAAGCCGGTCAGCCACATATCGCGCACAATTACGAGCTTCAGCGGATCTTTCGCATCACGAGCGCGTTTAGCCAAAAGGTCGCGCCGCGCCTTACTTCCAGTATGCTTTAGCCATTCAGGAGGATCATTGGCGATGTTGCCTGTCATGACGATTTTGAGAGCGCCCTGCGTATCGTCTTCTGAATGCCATTCTGGACGAAGTTTAATGATTTCGTTATAAAGCGCGACGCAGATGCGGCGGCTCATGCAGACGATCATGCCTTTGCCGTCCAACGCGCTCATCCTGTTCTCAAAATGCTGCACAATATCGGCGGCGACCTGTTTCAGTCGCGTTTCCGCACCGACAATGGCCTCGACGCGCGACCATTTGCTTTTCTTACGCTCACGGTCATTGGCTTCTTCATCCTCAGTCAAATCATCGACTTCGGCGTCCAGAGCCTTGACCTCTTCATCGTCAAGCTGAAGCTTGGCCAAACGGCTTTCGTAATAAATGGGAACCGTCGCGCCATCTTCAACCGCGCGCTGAATATCATAAACGTCAATGTAATTGCCAAAAACGGCGGGCGTGTTGACATCCGTATTTTCGATTGGCGTTCCCGTAAACCCAATGAACGATGCGTTGGGCAGCGCGTCGCGGAGATGCTTGGCAAAACCATAGGCCATATCGCCCGTCTTTTTATCAATCTTGGCCTTAAATCCATACTGGCTGCGATGCGCTTCGTCGGCAATAACGATGACATTTTTGCGGTCCGTCAGCAGCGGGAAAGTCTCTTCGCCATCGGCAGGGAGAAACTTTTGAATGGTCGTAAAAATGACGCCGCCTGAGGCAACGGAAAGAAGTTTTCTGAGTTCGTCCCGATTATCAGCCTGAGCCGGAGTCTGGCGGATCAAATCACGGCAAAGACTGAAGGTGCCGAACAACTGGTCATCAAGATCGTTGCGGTCTGTCAAAACGACGAGCGTCGGGTTGTGCATCTCTGGCGTAGCGATAACGGCCCCTGCATAAAACGCCATCAAAAGACTTTTGCCTGACCCTTGCGTATGCCAGATAACGCCAACCTTGCGATCACCACCAGAGGCTGTGGCTTGAATGGTGCAATCGACAGCATGGTGCACCGCGTGGAACTGGTGATAGCCCGCGATGATCTTGAAAACGTCTTTGCCATTGCTTTGAAACACGGTGAAGCGGCGGAGCATTTCAAGGAAGAAACGCTGATCGCACACGCCGTGAATAATGGTGTGCAGCTCCGGCGTGCCCTTGGGCGCGATGTTGGTGCCATCCACAGTGCGCCACGGCATGAAGCGCTCGAAATCCGAGGTCAGGCTCCCGATCCGAGCCTTTAGCCCATCCGAGATCAAGATGATCGCATTGGTGCGAAACAGGGATGGAATAAGCTGTTTATAAGCCTGCGTCTGCCGGAACGCCCCATCGATGGTCGCATTTTCATCGCCCGCGTTCTTGAGTTCGATCACACCGAGCGGGAGGCCGTTCACAAACAGCAAAATGTCTGGGCGGCGATTGTTGCGTTCTTCGATGATGGTGAATTGATTGACCGCCAGCCAGTCATTTTTCTGGTTCGCCCAGTCGATGATCCACGCGATGTCGTTCTTGATGGTGCCATCCGCCTGCATATATTGCACAGCCACGCCATCGACCATCAGCTTATGCAAGCGCCGATTTTCCTCAATCAGCGAAGGCATCTCCGCCGCCACGATTTTGCGCACAATGTCGTCGAGCGTATCCGGCGGCAGCTGCGGATTGATCCGCGCCAGAGCATCCTTCAACCGCCCCAACAGCAAAACATCGCCATAACTGGCCCGTTCCGGCGTTTTGCCTTCCGGCGCCATATCCGGCCCATGCGCGACCGCCCAACCAAGGCCAGAGAGCCAGTCGAGATTGGCGGTTTCGATGTCGGATTCGGTTAATCTCATGATGCGCTCGCCAAGTTTGTTGTTTGAACTGTGGCTGCTTCTGCAAGCGGAGCAACCAATAAGATCATTTCATTGTAGTGCTTTTGATCCTCAAAGCTGATCAGTTCTAAAATGTCAGATAAAATCTGGGGTGTTTCGGCAAGAATAGTACAATCATGCTCAGGTTGTCCGACATGATCCTCGTGTGAATGAGTTTGCAAGAAACGTAAAATCCCAGTTTTCTTTGTTGCAGAGAACGAAGATCTTTCTAGCTTATGATAGAGGCCATCGTTTGCGCCGGGCATACGAAATGCTAGAAAGGACTCCAGCAATCTGCGTGCGATATTTGGCATGTGATAATATTGCTCAAGCCCAGACAAGACGTTTCCGTTCATGGACGCCTTATATGTGATGTCGAACAAATACTGGTATTCAGACTCATAGTTCAGTAAAAGCTTATCAAGCGGTTTTATCCCACTGACGCGCTGGCCATGATCGCGTGAACATACGGTGTGGTAGAAAGATGCTCTTTTGCCGAGCTTTCTGTGGTTCTTTTCAACGTAGGAAAACCAGTTTTTTACCTGCCGAAAGAATGAAAAATTATGGGTTAGCACGAAAAGCTGTCCTGCATTGCGTGTGCGCTCTTTGATATGACTAAATGCATGAAAAAGCGCAGTATCATCCATGCTACAAACTGGGTCATCGATCACAACGATGCCAGCAGCGAGATCAAATTTTGTATCCTCAAGCGATTTTAGAAAATGCAGTAAAGCAATCGCGGTTTTCTCGCCTTCGCTCAGCGCATGTGCAGGTTTGTCTCCGCGCATAATACGGTATCCCGTTTCACTATCGCTCGTCGCAAAGCGAAGCTCATCATGCCCAAGATAGTTTTGTAAATCTTGATTTATCTCTTCGGCTGGCTTTTTGTGGTTAATAATCTCCTGTTCGAGAGATGTGATGTTCTGTTCAGCTGCCTTGATCTTGTCATCAAGGGCAGTACATTCAGCCTCAAGACTTTTGAGCGCGGATATCAGTTCTTGATATTGCTCAAAACACGAAGCAGCAATCGCAGATTTAATAGACTGCCTCGCCTCATTTATCGTTTCTTGAAAGTTTTCTGTCCGCTTATTGTGCTCGTCAATAATGCTATTGATCGCAACAAGCTGGGTCGGGGCATAATCGGGGATAGCCAAGTCGAAATCAACAGTGACAAAAGGCTTCCCTTTCTTATCTTGAAGTGATGCCTTCAATAATGAAAGGAACCCAACACACTCTGATACCTGTTCATTAAATCTTTGGCTGGCGACACGGTGCTTTGTTGTCAAATCAGAATAGAGATTGGCTGGTGTCAAATTCTGCACTGCCCCCAGCGCCAAAATCTTTTTTTCAACGTCAGAAATCAATGCGCATAAACTTGCATCCAGTGCGTTGAACTCATCATTGAAATGACCCTCAAGTTCTTTAAGGCGATCCGCAGGTATCCGCTGCTGGCAAAACTGGCAGGTCTCAGACTTATGTTCTTTATGAATTTGAAGTCCTTCTTTAACCCAGCCAGATATTCTTTGGTCTTTTGTTAGAAAATCAATCGTTTGTGAAAGGACAGTTTTTTGCAACACAGCCTTAGCTTCGCCTGCGATTATACCTAAATCTGGCAAGTCCGCAGATATAGGTTGAATTTTTTCTTGAACAGTACAGGCGATAGTCTTCTTCAAAGCATCCAATTCCTCGGAAGTTTTAGAATGCGATGCCCATTCACCAGAGGAAGCAAGGCTATTACAGTCAGCTGCAAAATGCCCTTTGTGGTATGAGTTCTGGCTTGTTATTCCAAGCCATGCCCTGATTTCAGATGCCTTGCTCTGCCCAAGCACCGTCAGTTCTTTTTCTTTTCTGCCCTTTTCGGCATTTTTCTCAACAACCTCTACTTTTAACGCTCCCAGATCTTTTCGTTGCCGTTCCAAGTCTTTCTGTTTTTCGATGTTTTCTTCACCAATAAAAAAAATGGGCGCGGCGCCATTTGCAGCAAAAACATTTGTTTCAATAAAAGCGCGATTGAAAACGCGAATGGACGGAGGCGCTGTGTCTGTTGCAATATTGGCGTTACTGATAGTTCTGGTGCCGTAGGTAATGGAAAATTCGTTAATGCCTTCTCCGCCGATTGATTGTCGTTTTTCAATCATGCGCAAGATGTCGGCCAATGTGGTTTTGCCAGAGCCGTTCCAACCGTAAATCAAATTATAATCGGCAAATTCAGGCAAATCAGAAGGCCATGTAAAGTCTTTGTATGTGCGCGCCTTAATTTTATTGAATTTTGTTATCTTCATTCCGCACCTCCCGCGCTTGAAACAATGTCGGCATAGGCTTCGCGATCGAGGGCGAAGAGGATTTCGCTGTAACGAAAGCGGACGGAGCCGTTCAGGACGATTTCCGCCTGTTCGGTGTCGATTTCCACCTGACTGTTCTCATCAACGATATCATTGTAATCGGAAAAAGCGTCATAGGGACGCAATGAATATCGGACATCACTATGAACTTCACTTTGATTCTTGTGTTCTCGGAAGACGATCAGGCAGCCAGACAGAAGGGTTGATATGCACATAGTGCACATGTCATCTGACAGCTTCTCACAATTGGCAATCCGTCCATGCCCGTGCGCGCTATAGTGGTTGCGATAGCGCCCAACGGATTTGATAGAGGTAACAAGCGCGTTGAAAAGTTCGGATTCAATGTCGGGAGCATCGGTTCTGACGATACCGAGCGCGGCCATAGCTTCAGAGAACAGCTTGTTTAAAGGTATACCGTCGGATGATGGTCTTTGCCCATTTTCATGAATAACGGTTTTGCAGATGCTTTCCAGCAAGCATTTTGCGCTATCAAGGCAGGCCAGTTTGTTGGATTGGATGTTGCTTTCAATGCCCAGAAGATGATTTTTGATATGCTCTGACTCAGGCCAAAACGCCGATATATCGTTGAGAGCACTGATGTCGAGGAGCTCAGTCATGACCACACCTAGCTGCGTCTCGAATTTGTTTCAGGGCGGGACTATCCCCATATCTGAACTCACCACAAGCTGTCCGCGCATAGGCTCGTCCCATATTTTTGTATCGCGAAATTTCAGCGTAAAGAGAGACAGATTCCCTTGGCTCCAAACGACGAGGCCAAGGTTTGTTATCGACAATAATGGGGTTCATTATCGGTAAGCGATCTCCCTTGTTTGCAATTAAAGAATCCGTTGTTAGCCCAACTTCGATAATCGTGACTGGAAACGTGCTCAGGTTCAGAACTTCAATGGAAAACCCCCATTCGCCATGGGGAACAGTAAGTGCGTGACATGGAGTAACCCGCAATTTTAGACGTTTCTGGCTGATAGCGTTCCATGTGTTCATAATCCCGAGAACAGCGCCCACCGAAGCCGCCCCAGTCGTGAGAAAATCCTTTAAAGTCGAAAATTCTATCATGCGCCCACCGTATTTTTTTTGGCATCGGGGGGGCAACTATCTACATAAACTGTGCTACCGCGTTTTTTTCTCTCTTCCTTTCGCTGCGCTTGTTTTTCTTTCAACTTTGCCAACGGGTCGTAGTCATTAAACGGATCGTTATAGCGGTGTGGCTTGGTCAGCTTACAGATTTGTTTCAATTTCGATGACAGTTCGTTCGCTCGCAGGCCAATTTCTGAGAAGCGGTTGCACATTTCATCAAAAGCAGCATCTCCATCTGCGACGCCCCATGTATAAGTCACCGCGTCTCTTGCTTCTGTTGTTTCGACGACCAGAGACAAAATATCATAGGCAAACTGAGCGTCGATAGACCGCCAGTCGACATCATCAGGAAGCATCAAGGGATCTGGCATATCAAAGTGATTCATGGGATCCTCACCGGGAGGAACTTCGTGATCGTCCGGCGCAAACATAGCGCTTGCACACTTGTTGACATGTTCATCAAGAGATATTGATACCCGGATGGCTAGGTAACGCGCGGCTTTGCGCCCGCTTACATATTGCGGCAAATAGGTAAAGACACCCGCGATCACTGCGCCGACGATGGCGCCAAGAATGGCTTCGCTCATAGCTGGCCCCCCATGAACTTTTCGGCGTCGGGGATGCGGATGTCACCGGAGATAAGTCTTGGCAGGAGGTAGTCACGCAGTTTGGCCAGCTTTTTATTCTCCACTTTGTTTGTCTCAACTTTTTCAACTAGCGGGGCTGCTTTTATGGCGAAAGCCTCTAATATCTCGTGCGAAGAAAAAACAAAGGTTGTATTAAGCACGACTTCTGGGCGGATTGCGGGGTACGCACCACCATCTGCTAAGTGCGCCATTCTTTCGATGTTCTCTGATGCCGTAACACAGAAATATACGGCTTCTCTATAAATTTCCTTTTTGGGCCTTAATACCGCAAATCCGGTACTGCCTGTGAGATTGGTCTCTCCTATAAAACTAAAAGATCCATTGCCCGGGCGGACCGTGCCGACAATAGTGTCTCCTGGTTTCAAAATCCTTCTTGCTCGACTGGGGGCTGCGCTCCATGAATAGTGTGTTATAGATTCGATAACACCCCATTTTGTGTTTGCAAGATCGACATATTCCACAAACTTTGGATGATCACTTTCACCCCATGTTTCAGGATTGATATCAGCCAGTGTTTGAAGCGTGCTTTCCGCCCACCCCTCCGGAATATCGCCGAGTTCGGAGAGAACTAGGCGGGAGGGGAAAAGAGCGGCGGTTTCGGCGTTCATGCCAAAGGGTTGTTTGCCTTCCATCTTGGCGCGGACGGGGTCGAAATCGACAAACCAGCTTTTGAACAACGCCCGCGCCATCGCCTCCAACGTCGCATTCATCCGCCGGTTCAGTTCGATCTTGTCATCCAACGCACCCAATATCGCCGCGATGACTTTTTGGGAATTCATGTCCGGCAATGGCAAACAAATTCTTCGTATATCCCTAATTGGCAGTTGTGGTTGCGCACTTCCTGTGGTTAAGCCCTGAACTTGGTCTGAAAAAACTTTTGAACGTAGAAAAATATAAAGAAAAAGCGGATCAACTTTCGTCGCTTCCGGTCTGAAAATAATCATTCCCGAATTTATTCGGATGTCGTCAAACGGTACACTGCGATCATAATAAGCGACATTTCCAACAGTTCCTCGTGTTGTAAGGACAATATCCTGCCGTTGCAGTTTCCCTTTGCGAAGCAAGGCGTCTTTTTGTTTTGTGATAAAGCTACAATTGGAAAAATTGAACCCTAATTGAGTTACATTACCGGCATTCAAAAAGAGACAGTCTCCATAAGAGGAGAATTCGTGCTGTGTAGGGTAATTAACCCCACGATCACCATCTATTATGTCGGCAACGCTGTCCAAGTTAACATCTGACCAATTGAAAAGAGACATCACTTCCCGCCTTTCTTCTTGGCGGTCGACTCGATCTGCTCCAACTTCTTCAGGCTCTTCTCAAAATCCTTTTCCGCAACGCTTGGTGCGGTAAGCTGTTGTTGCCGGAACTTATCAAATTCAGCGTTGGCGTGGTCGAGGGCGGCTTTGTTGCTGATCTTTCCGGCGTTGGCGAGAATATCGCGTTCGGAAAGGCGAAAGAAGGCACTTAGCTTCGCAGTATGTGCAAATTTTGCACATACTGTATGAACTATCCGGAAATTCCGGACAGATCGATATCGTGCAGTTATTGCAGATTCTGCATTAACTGATGGATCTTGAGCTGTTGCAAAATTTGCAACAGTTGCTTTGTCTGCTAACCCATTGGTATTCAAATGCATTACATGTTCATTGAATTTAAAGAAAGAATCTGTATTATGTGTATTACGCCGGGACTGCGTCTGATCGCAGGATTGGAGGGAAACCTCCGACCCGGCGTCACCTTTTTGAGCTCCACACATCATCATTATATAGCCCCTTTTGGCAGAGCCACGAGGCCATATCCTTCGACTTTTCCGTAAGTTGCGGCACGGATTATTGGCTTGATTATTGAATAAAAACGATCATCGTTTGCTTCAAATTTCCGAAACACTGCGCCAGCCACAAGATCCGCAAACTGAATCCCAACGCTAAAATGAGAGGGGGCGACAAAAAGCCCCTCAATTAAGTTGGCATAATTAGACGTAAATGATCCTTCGGAATAAACCAGTTTTTGATGCAAGGCTCGTAACCTGTCATCTTGATAGGAGTTGCGATGATCACAGACAACAAGGCCGTTAATACGTTGCCCGCTATCGCGTTCCAGATCTTGCAGAAAATATTGAAAGCGTTCTGACAACATTTTGTAGGCACGATGATATAGTCCCGTGTCATCGATTATTGTTGGATCGGCGTAGGCCTTTTGAATATCTGCAACAACGGAAATTACTCTAACGGATTTATAACGGACAAGGCTGTTAAGAAGTTGTAGGCGCAATTCATCCCGCTTTTGTGGAGATAGGTGCCTCATACTGTTTTCGGGTTTATTATTCCCTGCAATAAAATAGCGCCACTTAATTTCACCGGAAACTCCATAATCCTTCTTTAGTCGTTTTAGATCTGAGGAAAGTTTAGGCCAAACCTCCTCTGGTATGATCAAGCCACCCAAAACAAAATGCTTTAGACCCGGTTTCCCCGGGGGAGTTGGATTGCCACTTTCATCTATAAAGAGGATATGCATCAGTTACCTCCCAACATCTTCAAATTCCGTCGGATCGTCGCCGTCAGTTTGTCACTATCCGCAAACTGCGATTCCAGTTCCGCGACAAGGCGTGGGAATTTGACGTCGAAGGGCTCATCGTCTTCTTCAACCGCCTCGCTGCCGACATAGCGACCGGGGGTAAGGACGCAGCCATGGGTTTTGATTTCTTCCAGTTTGGCTGCTTTGCAGAAACCGGGGGTGTCTTCGTAATCATCGGCGTCTTTTTCGCCGCGCCATGCGTGATAGGTATCGGCTATTTTCTTGATGTCGGCCTCGGCCAATTCGCGGCGGGTGCGGTCGACCATAACGCCCATTTTGCGGGCGTCGATGAACAGGATTTCTCCGCTGCGGTCTCGACCATTCGAGGGCTTTTTGTTGCGAGATAGAAACCAGAGACACGCGGGGATTTGCGTTGAATAGAACAACTGTCCCGGCATGGCGACCATACAATCAACAACGTCTTGCTCGACCAGTTTCTGGCGGATTTCGCCTTCGCCGGATTGATTGGACGACATGCTGCCGTTCGCCAAAACGACGCCCGCCGCGCCATTGGGTGAAAGGTGGTGGATGATGTGTTGGAGCCACGCATAGTTGGCATTACCCGCTGGCGGTGTGCCAAACTTCCACCGCACATCTTCGCGCAACCGCTCGCCGCCCCAGTCGGAAATGTTGAACGGAGGGTTAGCGAGGATGAAATCGGCCTTCAGGTCGCGGTGTTCGTCTTTATGAAAGCTGCCTTCGTTGTTCCAGCGAATATCCGTGTCGATGCCGCGCACCGCCATGTTCATCTTCGCCAGACGCCATGTGGTGTTGTTCATTTCCTGCCCATAGATGGCGATGTCGCCTATGCGACCGCCGTGAGCGAGAACGAATTTCTCGGACTGAACAAACATGCCGCCTGAACCGCAGCAAGGATCATAGATGCGGCCTTTGTACGGTCCAAGCATTTCGACCAGCAGCATGACGACAGAACGGGGCGTGTAAAACTCGCCGCCGCGTTTGCCTTCGGCTCCAGCAAAGCCGCCGAGGAAATATTCATAAACGCGGCCCAGAACGTCTTTGCTCTTGCCCGTTTCTTCGTGCATGCCGATGCCGCTGATCAGGTCGATCAGCTCGCCCAGCATTTGCTTGTTGAGCGATGGTCGCGCGTATTCTTTTGGCAGAACGCCCTTCAACGATGTGTTGGCGGATTCGATGGCCAGCATGGCATCATCAATGAGCCTGCCAATCGTTGGCTGCTTGGCGTTAGATTGAAGGTGGTTCCAGCGCGCCTCTTTCGGCACCCAGAAGATATTCTCCGCCGTATAAAAATCGCGATCTTCCGGATCTTCGTCTTCGGCCTTTATGGCGGCATGCTTGGCTTCGAAAGCATCGGAAATATATTTCAGAAAAATCAGGCCAAGGGCGACGTGTTTGTACTCGCTGGCGTCCATGCTGCCGCGCATTTTATCGGCGGCCAGAAACATTTGGGCTTCGAAGCCAAGGTTGGCTCCATTACCGTTTTTGCCTTCGCTTTTCTTTGCTGTGCGCGCCATCAATTACACCATTCTCTTTCTCTGCTTATGGGAACAGAAAACGAATCTATGCCGAAAGTCCCATTCCCGCCGTCAGGATACTCATATATTTCAAGCAAGCGAAGTGCCTGTTAACCGTTTTGGTCGTTTTTTGCCAGAAAATCGCAAAATCAGCCGCTTTTGTGACCAATACTGTCATGTCCAAAGTGGCTGGACGGGCCTGTCTTGTTAAAGGATGCGGTGTTTTCCTTAAATAACGGGCTGGGCTCTTAAATCCACGGGTCCTCCCTGCGGGTTTTCGTATGCTGGCGGCAAGAGCCCGGGAGATGGCCACACACAGGGTGCAAAGGCAGGAAGCCGGCCCTGTGGCGCGGAATCCGGCATCTGTGCGGGATTCCAGCTGAACTCACGTGAAAACAAAGGATTGAGGCACAACACAGGGCTGTGGAGGATGGATTCCTTTTGGGGGAAAGAATCCACCCCTCCCAAAAACGCGCACAGGGGCAGGAAAGGCACGGCGCGCGCAGGCCTGCCCCGAAATACCCGTGCGACGTCGTAACCGAGCCTGTAACCTGTAACCGCCTGTAACCAGATTTTCAGGCCTGACGCTAGCGAAATCCCGCGCCTAGCCCGCCCGTATATGATTTTCGGCAGGAAGGACCCTATGATTTGGGGGATGGGTGTTCAGAATGTTCATTATGTTCAATAATGATTGGCGCAGAGATGTCCGTCTGCTTGGCCACGCCCAATTGCTGGCACCGTTCAATTTGTTCAAAACGTTCAAAGGGCGACGGCTCGCTGCACGACAAGAAGCATTCTGTCAGTTTTGAATGTTTTGCACATTCTGAACATTGGGGGCGAGTTTCGGATTCACTTTCCAATCACCGCGCGGGCGACCTTTGGTTTCTTTGCTAGCAGGCATGATCCACCCCATGCGCTCCAACGCGGTGAAGGCCTCCTTGCGCCGTGGCGTGTCGCGCAGATGGGCGAAACCCTGCGTCTGATAAAGCTGCCGCTCGTTCAGATGTGTGATGGCAGATTTCAGGATATGCCGCGCGATCAAGGCGGCGTCGGTTTCTTGACGGCTGATGCCAAGTCCGCTGATCGAGCGCTCGAACATCTTTTCAGCATAGGCCAGATACGCACCGGCATAGGCGATGGATGTGGGCGTGATGGCCTCCGGCTCCGGCGCATCCGGCGTCGCCGCCCAGACCAGATATTCGATAATCAGAGCAAGCCGCAACGCGCGCGCTGGAGTCTTGCCGTGCCAGCCTGAGATCAGGCCATGGGTCGTACGAGCGTTTTCCATTGCTTGCTGCCGAAGGACATCAAAAGACTGCGTACTGGCCAACGGCACCAGACGTGCCTTAACGCCCTGTTCGGTTTTTTCCATTTGAAGCTGGCGCAGTTTGCGAGCCGCCGATACCAGCATTTCCTTTCTAGCCTCACTCCCGTCTTGGTTGATGGCGCTGAGGGGCCGGAAGGCACAGGGTGTCGGCCAGACATAAAGAAACCGCGCCGAGAGTCCGTCATCGGATCCGGCAAGAGCTTCGCGCAATCTATCCGGCTGGATGCCGCCCAAAATGGCCAGCGAGGCATAGGCGACTTCAACAGGCTGGCCTGTCTTTTTGACGCGATCAACAGTGTGCGGTCCACCATTCCAGCATTCGAGGTAAAAGGCGCGGTCGGAACCTTCGCCGCCGTAACGATCAAAGCTGCCGATCCAGCCCGCCAATTCATCGCGCAGCATCAACAAACCCTTCGGATTGTGCGCCAAAATGTTGGTGGCTTCTTCGATGGTGCTGTCGTTGATAATAACACGCGGCATGCCCGGAGGATCGGACGGCATGGAATCTTCCGGCTGTTCCGGTGGCGTTGTGCCGCTTTTGATCGCCGTTCTGACTTCGATTTTCCATTGATCACGGCGAACGGTGGAGACATCGGTTTGTTTTGCATGTTCTGCCATGCGCTCTTGCCATGCTGGGCGCTCGTCCGCTTCCAATAGCTTGGATACGTCAATAACTGGTCGCTGTGCAGGCGTTTTGCCCGTGCTGGGCATGCCGATAAGCGCGAACCAAAGATGAGACGGTTCAACCCAATCCGCTGTTGCGGCGACCCGGCGGCTATTACCAAGCCATGCTGAAGCCGAGGCCAGAAGCGCAGCGGCTACATAATCGACTGGACACCCGACCGCCTCAGCTTGTTCAAAAACCCATGCTGACCATGGCGGCGGCAAGAGCAACGCTTCGAACAAAGGCGGCATCGCCTGATCGGCATCAACCAGCGACATGTCTGGTTCCGGCCAAGGATCGGGAAGCTTGACCGCTTGGGTAGGAGCCCCGACGCACAGTTGTCTACGTATTTCGTCCAAACCATCGGCCACATGCAGATCGTTGAAGTCGGTGGCAGCGGTGTCTTGCGCATGAAAGCGAGGCAAAACAACCGCGCATCCATGTTGGGCTGCAGCCTTTTCGGCCTCGCGCTTGCCGACATTTTCTTTGCCGTGCGCGTCGTCATCGGCGGCGATGATAAAGGTCTTCGCGGGATAAGCCTTTCGGAGGCTGGCAACAACCGGTTCAATATTCCCAGCGTCGAAACACACGATCACCGTTTTGCCCGCAGCCAGATGTACGCTGGCGCCCGTTGCATAGCCCTCACAGAAATAAAGCTTGTCGGCATTGTTTAGATCGCCAAGGACGTGAAAGCATCCTTGCTTGCGACCACCTTTCAAAAATAATTTGGCGCCATCGTCGTAAATCTTCTGCAGGTTCCAAAGATTGCCTTCGACATCGCGTACCGGAACAGCCAAGAACAAACGGTTTGTTTTTGCGTCTCGACCGAAACGACAATCGATGGCCGGAACCTGTTTGCAGTCAAGATAAGGGGACGCACCTTCTTTCGCGCACGTCTCCCACATTGCAAAAGCCCGCTCAGCTGTTTCTTGTGCACGCTGTGCGCGGTCGTTTTGATACTCTTCAAACGCGGCCTTGGCTTGTTCTCTAAGGCGTCGCATTTCTATAAAGGACAAGCAGCTGCCAGCGTCATCTCTCCAGCGCACCCGTGGCATATTGCCGCGCCAGTCACCAGCGGCTCCGAACCGACCGTCAAACACAAGCCAATGCGCGAGTTTCGGACCGAACCGCTGAAAGCGGCCATCGGCGCGAATATCGCGCGGGGGCATATAACCAGCCTCTTGCAAGGCGCAGGTAAAATCGTGAGCGTACATCATCAGGCACAGCCCCAGCGCGTTCCATCTTTGCCTAACCGATCAGGATCGGGCGTGCACAAAATGATGGGAACTGTTTTTGAGACGGAGCGGATATAGGCAAGCCAGACGTCCTCCATCTCGGGGCGAGTTTCAATGACGGTTGCCCCCGTTAGCTGCATTCCAGCCATGTGACTAAGATGCCCATAAATGCTCGCATTGAAATCGCACGACATGATGGAAACGCCGACCGAGTTTTTGATCAGCCGCTGAAGGGTCGCGTCATCGAACGCTTCTGGTCCCATGGCGCAAGCTCTATCGTCGCCAACGATTGCGATAAAGGCCTTGGCTTCGGCAAAGTCTGTATCTGAAAGCGGCTCAGAGGTTTGTGGAAGAAAGAACAGCCCGATGCCGTAATCGCGCATGGCGCGGGCGATTGCTTTCAGATGTGGAGGGGTCATTCCACAAGCGAGAATGTTTTCGATCTGAGCTGGATTAATCCGTGCCACACCGGTTGGATCAAAGGAAGGAAGGCTCATTGAGCGTTCTCCTGCCGCTCGATCCACGCCACCAGCGTTGATTTGCGCGCGCACAGAACGGAACCGATCTTAAAGTGCGGCATGCGCACGGTGGCATCGCCGGTCAGATAATAGACCTTGCGGCGATGCTTTTCGGAGCCAAAAACGAACTTTGCTATTTCGTCGGCGCCGCGAAGGAGATCATCACCGATTGTCGCCGGTGCCACCTCTCTTTCTGGAAGCCGTTCTTGAACGGCTTGCTGCTTGGCTTGCATTCTTCTTTTCTCCTTCTTTGGGCTGTAGAATCTCTTCGACAAAATGGGCCTCAAACCCGTTCAAACGGCGCCATGCCGCGCGGACTTGAAGACTCGCGTTCAAACTTGTTTTGCTGAGACAATTGGCGTGCGCCGCCATGGCTAGCCTGTATATCTGCCGGACTTTCTCTGCTACCGCTTTGCCTGATGCTTTTTCGATTTCCGCAAAGCCCTGTTTTTGTCCCATGGATAACGGGATCATTTGGAACCCTTCTGATGGCTTTACAAACCCCAACAGCTTGTTTTGTTGTATGGGCGCTGCATTCGGAATCTCTACAAGCGATGACTGAGGCACCCGCAAAAATAGAAACTTCCTGTCGATCAGTTCCAAATACCAATCTTCTGGCGACGTTTGAACAATCCGCTGTTTCAAATCCTTTTCCATAATGACGCTTGCTGGCAGAAACGTTGCCCAAGCCCAAGGGTGGATTCTTGCAATCGCCTCCGCTACGGTGCGTATGTTCCATGCAAAGTGTTCGCTCATCAACGCGCCGACAGAAGCCTTCAAGACGGCATCCATCGGCCACATGCGGCGAAAGCCGCCATGCTCTTTGGCTTCCTTTTCCGCGCGTATGGCTCCGGCAGCTTGCAAAACCCTCAGGCTTGGCAACGCTAGGCCCGAAGCCGCGACGATTTCGGCATCGCCGTACAGGGGCATTTCGTCCGTTTCGGACGGTTGCTCTAGGGGGCCGTTCATTGGGAATCACTCTGTGCATGAGCAATAATATGACGCATGATACATCCTGTTGCAAGTGCGTTTGTTATGAGTTATATCATGTGTACAAGACTTTGACAACCATTACGGAAAGCCAAATCAGTTTCATGGCCACTGTTCGCAAAATCGCATGGAAAAAGGGAGACGGTAGCCTCAGCTATGGCTACCAGCTTACCTACATTGACGGCGCGAAAAAACGGCAACGTAAGGCGTTCAAAACAAAGGCGGCGGCGGACGCGCGGAGGGTCAAGATCGAGTCCGAATTGGTGGATGGCAAACACGTCCCCAACAGCGCCTCGCGCACCGTCAGCAAGGGTTGGGAAGAATGGTTGCGCTATCTGGAGAGTCTGCAACGAGTCGGCAAGCGCGAGCGCGTTACGGTGCGCCATTATCGCACACATTTTGAAAAACATATTGCGTCAAGGCCGATTGCTGAAATCAGCATGAACCAGATCACTTCCGCTCACATTCAAACGTTTGTAGAAGATCTAGAAGGATCGCTGTCTCACACGCTGGGCATCAAGGTTTATATGACCCTGCGCATGTTGCTTGCCTATTGCCGCCGCAGGGGCTGGCTCGCACACAATCCGTGCGAAGGGATCAAGCTGGAGCGCCCCAAGCGCTATGACAAGCATCCAATCACAATTCCGCCAAAGGATGAAATACGCAAACTGCTGGCGGCAGCGGCGGAAGGCGATATCATGGGCAAATCCACCGCCATGCTGCGCCTTATGGTTTTTCGCGGTCTTCGCATATCAGAGGTTCGCGGCCTGCCGCGCAAGGCGCTGCAACTATCTGGCAAAGCGCCTCATATGAAAATCATCCAACGCGCCGATGATTATTGCAAGATCGGCCCTCCCAAATCGCACACCTCATTTCGCACGCTCGCGCTCTCGCCAGAGGATGTTCTGGCGCTGAAAAAATGGATACTGGCTGGCGGCATCAAAGACGATCCCGAGGCCTTGGTGTTCGGAACAAAAATCGGCAGGGCTGATTCCTATCAGAACCTGTATTATCGCTGGTGGGTGCCGCTGATGAAAAAGGCGGGACTGGCCGCGCCCGTGCGCGATCCCAAAACAGGCGCCGCCGTGATCGAAAAGAAGACCGGAAAAGAAAAAGCCATCCCAGCCTTTACACCCCACCAACTGCGCCACGCCTTCGCCAGCCTCTCCATCGAACAAGGCATCGGCCCCAAGCAGCTTCAGGTGATGATGGGGCATTCATCCATCAAAATGACAATGGACACCTACGGCCACCTTTGGAAAGACGATGCCGCCGATCAAGCCCTGGCGATTGCGATAGAGCGGCAGCTGGGTTAGCTGCATAGGAATATATTCCTTGCTAATTTCCATGGCTTGTGTTATTGACAATCCACGAATTGCTGCGCCTGAAGCGCGCCGACTTTTCGGTAATCAGCCAACTCGATTCATATTCTGTCTGCCTCTGCCTTAACGGGTGGGGTGCGGAAGCGTTTGTGCTGACGAAAAACCACTCTCACGATTTGCGATCAAAGCCCCTTGCTCAAAGCAAGGGGCTTCTTTTTTGGAGGAAGGAATGCCTACAAACAATTTAGCCGCCATTTTGTGCTTGGCGAATTCACGAAAGTTCTCCGGACATTGCATAGCCGGAAAAGAAATCCGCAATGGCGTCATAGGCCCGTGGATTCGCCCAGTCAGCAGTCGAAAGACGGGTGAGCTTTCGGACGCCGATTGTTCTTATTCTGATGGGAAAATCCCCGCGTTGCTTGACATCATGGAGGTTCCTTTGAGAAAAAGGCAGCCCGATTATTACCAAACAGAGAACTATCTCATAGATGAAAACAACAGATGGAAGTTTATCAGAAAGGCCTCTTGGCGAGATATTCTTGCGGCCCTCGATACTGTGACAGGCGCGTTATGGAGTAATGGATCCGATAGCTCGAACGGCAAAAACGACAGGGTTCCGGAACCTATCGCAAAAAAGCTTGATCGGTCCCTGTATTTAATCCGCCCTCACGGGTTCTCCGTTCAGGTATCGACAGAAGGCGGCGAAAGGAAGATCAGAGGCAATTTTACCCTCAACACTATTCCCTATAAATGTGTCGTGACTGACCCTATAATCGAAAAACAGTATTTGAAACAACGTGACGGAATATACACAATGAGCAACGCGCTTCTTTGCATCAGCCTCGGCGAATTGTATTTCGGCTATGCTTATAAGCTTGTTGCCGCCGTGTTGACGCCAGAAAAGGGAGCTTGAATCTTTGCCTGTCACCATCGCCACCATCGGGCATTCTACCGTCACGATAGAAGCGTTTCTTACGCTCCTGCGTCTAAACGGCGTAACGGCGATTTGTGATGTCCGTTCAGCGCCCTACAGCCGGTTGAATCCGCAATTCAATCGCGAGCCCTTGCATAAGGTTTTGCAGAAGCATGGCGTTGCTTATTTCTTTTTGGGCAGGCAGCTTGGAGCGCGTCCGGACGACCCGTCCTGCTATAAAGACCATCGCGTGTTTTACGAGCTTCTTACGAATACGGCTGCTTTTCAAGAAGGGTTGGACGGGGTTTGCGAGATCGGGAGGAAACACCGCGCAGCGCTCATGTGTGCGGAAAAGGATCCTCTCTTTTGCCACAGAACCATTCTTGTCGCGCGCGCACTCGTAAAAAGGAATGTGTCCATTGAACATATCCTTGCGGACGGTACGATTGAAACACACGATCAAGCCATGATGCGGTTATTAAAACAGTTGAAACTTCCTGAAGCGGATATGTTCAGGACAAGAGACGAGATTATCGACGAAGCTTGCCGCAAGCGAGAGGAAGAAATCGCTTATGAAGAAAAGCCAGATGCTCGAACCTGCCACGCTTCGCAATAGGGGGCGCATGGAATGAAACTTTTCACAATCGGCTTCACACAGAAAAACGCGGAAGACTTTTTCACGCGCCTGAAAAGGGCAGGCGTGAAGAAGCTCGTCGATGTGAGGCTCAATAATGTTTCCCAGCTGGCTGGTTTTGCCAAAAAAGATGACCTACGGTTTTTCCTGAAAGAGCTTTGCGGGGCCGATTACCTGCACATGCCCGAGCTCGCGCCAACAAAGGCTATCTTGGACGACTACAAGAAAAGCAAAGGCTCATGGGAAACCTATGCGCAGAAATTCACGGCGCTCATGGCTTCACGCCGCATCGAAATGATTGACCAGAAGATACTGGATGGGGCTTGCCTCCTCTGTAGCGAAGACAAACCGGATCATTGCCACCGTCGTCTTGTCGCTGAATATTTGAAAGACAAATGGGACAGCGTTGAGATTGAGCATTTGTAAGGCTTGCGGGCGCGCTTTTCTGCCCCAAGAATCCCTTGGTCACCGCTCAAAATTTTCTGTCCTTTTTCTGGCATGGAGAATTTGGGAGGGTTTTGCATTGTTTGGAATTTCAAAGAGTTAGCTTGTTTTCTTTTGTCATGCCGATGGCACAAAAAAAGCGGCTCATTCAAGCCGCCTTCATGCAGATTTCGTTTTATATATCAAATGCTTAGATTTGGTAGCAGCGGAGGGATTTGAACCCCCGACCAAGGGATTATGATTCCCCTGCTCTACCGCTGAGCTACGCTGCCACCCACGCCGAAGCGAGGGGAGACAAATAGGCAGATCAGGCGCATGTGT
>Ga0209467_1000900_pt1 | contig 31477 bp, 25 predicted proteins | sample Higcelwee11metaG_FD_187175 | JGI IMG/M metagenome (GOLD analysis project Ga0209467, IMG submission 187175) | Freshwater pond sediment microbial communities from the University of Edinburgh, under environmental carbon perturbations - High... | ecosystem: Environmental > Aquatic > Freshwater >... | reverse complement strand
GTATGGTATTCACGCTCTGGAGTATCGCCGATCGCGACGACATCGCCGAAAAGATCGAAGCGAAAGGCCGCCATGCGCCCGCGCTCGAGATGGACGCCCTTTTCGGGCTTGCGCGAGGCAATCCGGAGCGCTACCTCTCTCTTGAGGATCCCGATCACTCCATTTTCGAAAAAGCATGGCTTGCCGCATCTTCCGCCCGGAGGCAGCGGATCAGCACCACGGTCCTCCAAAGTCAGAATCCCCGGCTTGTGGCGGCTTACGACCGTGCCGTCAGGGAGGGGCACGACCCGCAACTGGTGATCGAGGCCCTTAAACTCTGCGGCGATCACGACGCGCTGCTCGGCCGGCTGCACGGTTTGCCCTTCACCAGTACGCTCGAGGTTGTCGCCTACTGGGAAGAGAGCGGCGGAAGGCCGAAAAGTCCCTCCGGAAAAGCCGTCGTCGAGGCTGCGGTCGCCCTCTATCGGGAACTGCCGGGGCTTCTTCCGGAATCACGGTCGGCCCAGCCGTCCCTTCCGCCCGGCGCGAGGGATATCTTCTCGTTCTGGACGGAGCGGTATGGGTCCGGCGAGCTGCAGGAGCAGGAGCTTTCGAGCCCGGATCCTTTCAGACGGGCCGGCGCGCTCTTTGCCGGAGCGCAGCGGGGATCGGTTCCCCGCAGCAGGCTGCAGGAGATCGCCAGGAACGGAACCTGGCCCGAAAAACTCGCGCTGCACTACCTCGTTGCCTTGCCGGAGGCGGGCTCCCGGCAGGAGCACGTCTGCTGGCTCCGGCCGCAGGACAGCATCGTGGCCGGTATCCTCGCGACACGCCTGCCCGGTTCGCCGGAAGAGAGCAGTATGCTGATGGACAGGCTGCATACCGGTGCCGGACCGGCCGACCGGTCGGCAGAGCTGCAGCGGAAACTCCTGCAGCTGCTCGGGGTTCTGCAGGGGTACTTTCTTCGCGGTCTGATTACCGTTGACGGCAGCGACGACGCTACCGAAAAAACGGCAGTGGAGGCGGAAGATATGACGGATATGGAGTGGTAAAGCATGATAACCGTTTGACGTAATGGCTCTCGCTTTTGATTTCGGGACGTGCAACAGCGTGGTCGCACGCTGGAACGAAGCCCTGCATGCCGTGGAAACTCCCGAACTGCCCAATCTCGGCATCAGGTTTCCGCAGCCGGGATCGGAACCCGCGCGGGTCATTCCCTCCGTCATTCATTTTACGGAAGATAACGGGCTCCTTGCCGGCAGCCAGGTCGGCGCTTCAGGCCTTGTCAACCATCCGGGAACCTTCAGGTGGCTGAAAATGGATATGCTCCGCACCGGCGGGGCCAATCGCGGACGGCGCGTCAACGGCAGGGTTATCTACCCCCGCCATGCGGCGGACGCGCTCGTCGATCGCATCCTGATGTTCGTGCGCGGCTATTTCGGCGACATCGACGAGGAGATCGTGCTGACCGTCCCGGTGGAAGCCTTCGACCACTACATCGACTGGCTTCGCGAAGCGGCCATAAAACGGTTTCCGGGCGGCATCACCTTCATCGACGAGGCAACCGCCTGCATGCTCGGGTACAGCGACGGGGTGCTCGACGGCGAAGCGTACTGCATCGTGGATTTCGGCGGCGGCACCCTCGACGTTTCGATAGTCCGTACCGATCTGCTGCATGCCGGTCATACGAAATGCCGATTGCTTGGCCGGGCCGGCGAGGAGATCGGCGGCATCATGGTCGATAACTGGCTGCTGGAACACATCCAGGAACGGGAGGGGCTCTCGGATGACGATATCGCCTCGATCGGCCCGTCACTGCTCGAAGCGGTTGAGGGGGCGAAAATAGCCATCTCCAGCGGCAACGAAGCGTCGTCGTTCGCGTGCTATAACGACGTTACCGGCCGTCTCATCGAGGTCACCCTCACTGCCGCTGCCCTGAAGGAGGTGCTCGAGAAAAAACGGGAGCCCGGCAGGAACAGCCTCTACCAGCACATCATCCGCACGCTCGACCGCGCCCTCGATCAGGCGCGCGACCGGGCCGGTATGCGCAAGGAGGAGCTCAGGGGGATTTTTCTTGTCGGGGGGAGCAGCCTGCTGCCGGGCATCGAAGAGAAAATCCGGGAGTTTTTCCCCCGCAGCGACGTCCATGCAGGCAATCCGTTCGAAGCCATCGCCCGTGGCGCATGCCGCTTCTCCGGCGGGATGTTCGACCAGACGCTGACCCACGATTACTGCCTGCGCAGCTGGAACCGGGAACTCCGGGATTTCGAACTGGTTCCCGTCGTTGCGCGCGGCACCCCCTACCCGACAGGCAAACCGGTGTGCAGCAAGTATATCAAGGCCGCCTCGGACAATCAGGAGGCGCTCGGGCTGGTCATTTATGAGCGCTCTTCGATGATCCGTCCGCTGATAACCTACGTCAACGGGGCCGACGGCTTGCGTCCGGTACGGGAAGGGGAGCGCCAGGAGAGCCGCCATAAGCCGCTCAACCCCGAAGACAGCGAGTTCATCCATGCCGTGCCGCCCTGCCGTTCGGGAGAGCGGCGCTTCATCGCAGGGTTCGGGGTGGACGCCAACCGCCGCCTCACGCTCTGGCTGCGGGATACGGAGGAGAACAACCGTTCCTGGATCCTGCTGCGCGACGGCTCGCGATTGCCGTTGCCGGTGAACGATCTTCCGGTGGTAAAACTGTGACGGGCATCTGTAAAATTTATTGCGCGATGCGATTGCTGCGTTGGGTGGTGCTCGAAATCCTCACGTACTGTGGTGTACGCTCCGGTTTCTGTGCTCCATCCGCCTTGCACTCGAACCGCTCATCACAATTTTATCGGGATGCCCGGATGTTATAACCGATTAAAAAAGAATGAAACATGGCCTGGCTCGACGAACTCAAACTGAACGCTGACGCGCGGGTAGCCGTCATACACCTGGCAACCATCGACGAAGAGGATGCCATGCGAGCGCTTGCCGGCTGGTCGCAATCGGGCGAGTGGCCGAAAGGCATGGGGCTTATCACCTGGGATATCGGCGACCAGTTCCGCCACCTTCGGGAACCTGCGGCGACCTTCAGCAAGCTCTCGGCCACTCCGGAAACCGTGCTCGACATCATCGACGACTACAAGGGCTCCGCAACATTCGTGCTCAAGGACTTCCACCATTTCCTGGAGCACAGCCGCAAGGTTTCGCGCATGCTGCGGAACCTCGCGTCGCGTCTTCCGTTCCGCACCGAAACGGTGAACATCATCATCATCACTCCCCGGTTTGCGCTTCCGACCGAACTCGCTCACGACATTCCAACCATCGATGTCGGCAAGCCCGACGGCAGACAGATGCTGGAGCTGCTCGAACGGGAGACCCGTTCGACGCGTTCTCTCGACAACGCCACGCACGGCTTGCGCGAACGTCTGGTCGAAAGCGCGCTCGGCCTTTCCGTCGTCGAAGCGGGAAGGGCGTTCCGCAAAGCCATCGTGGTTGCCGGAGGCCAGGGGCTCGACGAGCGGAGCGTCCGGCAGGTGCTGAACGAAAAACGGCACATCATCCGTGAAAGCGGCGCTCTGGAACTCTACCCCTGTACCGGATCCATGAACAATGTCGGCGGACTCGGGGCCCTGAAGGGGTGGCTCGAGGAGCGCCAGGAGGCGTTCAGCCAGGATGCGCGCGAGTATGGCCTCAGCATGCCCAAAGGGGTGGCGCTCATCGGGATTCCCGGAACCGGAAAAAGCCTCTGTGCAAAGGTGACCGCAGGCCACTGGGGGATGACGCTGCTGAGAATGGATGTGGGCGCAATCTTCAGCGGTCTGCTCGGTTCGAGCGAACAGAACATTCGCGAAGCCATCCGCATTGCCGAGGTGATCGCCCCCTGCGTGCTCTGGGTTGACGAAATCGAAAAAGCCTTCGCCGGCTCCATGGGCGACAGCGGCACGGCAAGCCGGGTGTTCGCCACCTTTCTTACCTGGATGCAGGAAAAAACCGCTCCGGTATTCGTTTTCGCCACGGCCAACAACGTCCGGCGGCTTCCCCCCGAACTCCTGCGCAAAGGCCGGTTCGACGAGGTCTTTTTCCTCGATCTTCCCACCCACGCCGAGCGGATAACAATACTCGAAGTCCATCTCAGGGAGCGCGGCTACAGTATGCTCTCGCAGCGCTTCAACCTTGCCGCCGTCGCATCGGCCACCGAGGGGTTCGTCGGCGCGGAGCTGCAGGCGCTGGTCAACGACGCCATGTTTCCCGCATTCCGCGACAACCGCCGGGAACTGGAGACGGCGGATCTGCTCAACGCAGCCGGAGAGATGGTTCCCCTTTCGGCATCGCATCAGGAGCATATCGAACAACTCAGGCAGATGGTCGTTAGCGGACAGGCGCGCAATGCCTCCGACGATCGGAGTGCCTTGGCCTCTTCGCAGAAATAAATAGCGCTATGAATACTCCGACACATAACGAAATCCTTACCGAACTCAAGAGACTCGCGCTCCGCCAATCCGGCGGCGATCTGCCTCCGGTCGTCGTCAACGAACGGGACGGATCCCCGATGGTGCTCGTTCCCGCAGGCAGTTTCACCATGGGCGACGGCCTCGACAGGGAGAGCCCGCAGCGCACCGTCACTCTCGAAGCGTTCTACATTTCGGTCTACGCCGTCACCAATCGCCAGTACCGGGCGTTCGTAGAGGCTACGGGCCATCGGCCTCCCAACATCGGAGCAAGGATCGACTCGCTTTCAGTCTGGCACGAAGACGGCTGTCCTGAAGAGTTCGACGATTACCCGGTGGTGCTGATCAACTGGGACGACGCGGAGGCCTACGCCCGATGGGCGGGATGCCGATTGCCCACGGAAGCCGAATGGGAAAAGGCCGCACGAGGGCCGGAAGGACATATCTACCCGTGGGGAGACCGGTGGGACGAAAACAACTGCCGGCACCGGAACAACCGGGGAGCGGATTCTGTCGCCCCGGTGTACGCCTATCCCGAAGGGGTTTCGGGTTACGGCACCTGGAACCAGAGCGGCAACGTCATGGAGTGGTGCAGCGTCTGGCACGACGAAACCGATTCCGCAAACACCGCCTCCGGTGAAGAATCTCTCCGCCAGGAACGGGGCGGCTGCTGGCGCTATCCCGACAAATTCGCTTTCCGCTGTTCGCAGCGCTCGTTCGTTGTTTCCAAAGCCGTCAATGATTTCCGTGGTTTTCGGCTGGTGTTGCCGGTGCAGGCGGGGGAGTGAGGATATGGAATATGGGGGGCAGTGCATCTCCCGGTTCTCGTGCAGGAGACTTTCGTACATGTCAGGCGAAACGCATCGTAATTCGGTGCCAACCTGAGCATGCATAAGCAGGAGATTAAGATAAATATTTTGAAATATATCTGTATTTTACAGTTTGAACAGTTGGCACCAGCTTCCAAAAAGTGTTAAAACATGCACTCGATCATGCAAAATCAAAAAACCAGTAACGCTTGATTGGTTGCGGCACTCTTATGCAACACATTTACTGGAAGCAGGAACAGATCTACAATACATACAAGAGCTATTAGGGCATAAGAGCAGTAAGATTACGGAGATCTATACCCATGTATCCGAACAGAGTTTACTGAAATATTTCAGTTCCTTTGACGATTTCTAAAAAATATTGTACACCTTAAAGGTGTATAAAGCATGCCGGAATAGTTGGCTTTATGCACCTTTTGGTGGGATATGGTGCAGAGATAAAGGAGTTACCGGCAACCCTAAATGACGACAGAACAACATTAACACAGTGAAGAACAAGACAGAATTGTTTCTTTGCTTGACAAATTAAACGGAGTAAAAACTAATCATACGGAAATAGAAAAGGAATTAACCAAACTGATGCCAGCATTACTTGATAAAGCATTTAAGGGAGAATTGTGAATTAAGGCAATTTAAGAGGAGAAATCCTACCTTTGAACAATTTTATAAAAACGATATGCCGAAAGTAGATGACGAAATAGAAAAGCTGCACTTAGAACTTTTAGCCCAAGGTTCAGGAGTTGAAGATGAAATAGAAGAGTTTCAGCCCTTTGACCCCGAGAAAATTTCTATTGATACAAAGCCAGTAATGATGGAAACCTTGCTTCGCAGATTGGAACAAGATACAATTATTCTAAATCCCGATTTCCAGCGCAACGAAGTTTGGACTATGGATAAAAAGTGTAAACTCATAGAATCGCTTATGCTGAAAATTCCATTGCCAATGTTTTATGTTTCATCAGACGAAAAAGCAAACTATTATGTTGTGGATGGTTTGCAACGCTTAGGCACGCTCCGGGATTTTATTTTAGGTAATAAATATTTAAAAACGAAAGATGAAAAATATAAAGGCGAAGGTTTTAAATTGGAGGAATTAGAATTTTGGGGAGATGCTTACGATGGCTTAAATTTTAATGAGCTTCCTACCCATATCAGAAATCGAATTTTAGAAACAGGTTTCACTTTCACAATCATAAACCCCGGGACACCTGAAGAAGTGAAGCGCAATATTTTCAAACGCATCAATACAGGTGGAGAACCATTGACACTGCAGGAAATCCGTCATGCGCTTTACATCGGTCAGTCAACTAAACTATTGCTTCGCCTTTCTCAGACAGAAGAATTTTTGGAAGCCACAGGTAACTCAGTAAAAACAAATCGAATGATGGACAGAGAACTTATTCTCCGTTGCCTTGCATTCAATGTTCGTTCCTATGAAAACTACCCGAAGAGCAACAATATGGATGCTTTTCTCAGTGATACTATGCGCATCATTAACATCATGCCTTCACTCAATGGAAAAGAAGGAGCAAAAGTTTTCAAAGATGGAGTATCACGAGAACAAGTTTTGATAAAAGACATTTCTGTTTTAGAACAAAGATTTTTGAAAGCGATGGAGAGAGCCCAGGAAATTTTTGGAGAACATGCTTTCAGGAAAAGTTATCCGGGAAAACGAAGAACCCCAATCAATAAAGGTTTATTTGAAGTGTGGGCAAACTTGTTAGGACAACTTTCCCAAAAAGAATTTGATACGCTTCTTGAAAATAAAAACGATTTTATTGAAGAACATTCCAGCCTTCTGGATGATGAAATGTTTATATACTACATTTCAAGAGACAGTTTGAAATTCCTTTCGGTAAAAGAGCGATACGAAAAATTACAAGCATTGTTAAAAAAATACACCCAATGATTAGCGAAGTAACACTGATAGGTTTCAAATCTTTTTTGAACCGCAAATTAAAGCTGGGGCACTTAACAGTTCTCACAGGATTGAACAGCAGCGGCAAGAGTTCAATCATTCAAGCATTACTTATGCTTGAAAAGGCAAAAAAATTTGAGAGTAGTATTTTATTAGATGGTCATGGTTCAGCTGAAGAAATTAGAAATACTTATCACAACCAGGAAATTCAATTGTCGGTTACTGATGAATTTGGTTTGGAATTTTCAACCGCAATTGCATTAGGCGTTGTTGAAGCACAGACTTACACTTGTATAAACAGAGAGGAATTCAAGTATCCTGAAATCATTTACATTTCCGCAAACAGATTTGGACCAAAAACATCTGTTCCGATTTACAACGACAGTTTTAAACGAAACCGAATTGGTGCTAACGGAGAAAACCTTTTTCAGTTCATAAAATCTTTTGAAGATAAAACGATTGATGCAAGGTTGATTCATCCACAATCGGAAGGTGAAACTTTGGAATACAATGTCAGAGGTTGGCTGAGTGTGATTTCTCCAAATGTGAAATTCCGTTATGAAATTGAAAAGAACAGCGACACTTCTTATTCCATGTTCAACGAACACCGAGCAACCAATGTGGGTTTTGGTTTAAGTTATTCCTTATCGGTGATTGCTTCTTTGCTGATTGGAACTTTGATTCCAAATAGCTTAGTAATAGTTGAGAATCCAGAAGCGCATCTGCATCCAAGAGGACAAACCGAACTTGCTAATCTCATAGCACTTTGTGCATTGGTAGGAACGCAGGTAATAATTGAAACTCACAGTGATCATATTTTTGACGGAATAAGAATAGCAGCAAAACAGTCAAAGGGATTTGCAAAAAATGTTCAGGTGCATTGGTTTGAATTGAATGAAAAACAAAACACTGAGGTTGCTTCTCCCGAATTGAACGATGATGGAAGACTAGACAAGTGGCCAAAAGGATTATTTGACGAGTTTGAATTAAACGCCTCTAAACTTCTGTAATCGCATATGTTTCAATTTTGTTTTAACGACAGCATTCCTAATGATGGAACAAGCGATGGACTGGTAAAACATTTATCTGTTACACTTACCCATTACGATTCAATCAAAAAAAAATTTCCGACAACAGTTGATGGAATTATCACAGACCGTTTACCTGAAAAAGTAATTCTTAACGCTGCCAATTTCACTTTACGTAATTGTATTCAGTATTTAGACCGAGAGTTAAAAATAATTGCTTGCTCAAATTTTAATAAATATCCTGTTGACGATTTTTTCAATGAATTTGATATTGATAGTTTGCTTGCAAATGAATACAAAATAATAGTTAATAATGTAGAGCATGATGCAACTAATGCTAAAATAGTTCAGGACAACGGAGGGATGCTTTTCACACTTTCAGTTCATGATGAATTAAAAAAGAATACCCTTGTTATCTGCGACAAAGCGAAACAAACTTGTGAGGCAATAAATCAATATGGTGCGGATTCAAACACAACTTTCATTTCTGAATATATTCTTGCAGACCTTGTAAAGCGAGCCGACGGTTTTGAGAAATTGCTTGCGATGATTGGTGATTGTAAATATGATGCAAGATTCAAAACAGATTTTGACAAGTTAACTTCTGCGTCTCAAAAGAAATTATTAAGCCATGTGCAGCAAGTGATTGGACGAAAAGCCACAACAAGATTTTATCCCGATGACGATAAAATAAAAGATGTAACTCCCGAAAATGAAAAAGGAATTAAGGTTTTTGAGCTCCGAGTATTTGAGCCAGTTGCAATCAGAATGTATTTCTACGAAACCCCGAAGAAAATTTATTTCGGTTGCATAAATGGTAAGCCAAAAAAGAAAGTTCAGGACAACGATATTTTGAACGCAGCTTCTGTAATTAAAGAACTGATTGTATTAGAAGATAGTTGAAAAAATAAATGAATGGATAAAAGCCAAAGCAGCAGTCACACACTTTTGCAAGCCGCTTAAAGCAGCTACACAGACCAAAGCTTTCAAAAGAGTGTCCTTACCCGACCAATATGAATTTAAAATCTTTTTCTCTAACGTTAAAAGAAAAAATTAAAACACCCGACACGCAAGCAAACGACAATGCAGACAGACAATAAAATAAATTTCACATCAGACAAACACGACACTGCATAGGAACAGACAGAAGAAGGAAGATAGCGGGACGTTCCTGAAATCATGAATTTGCAATGACCAGAATACAGCGTTAACTTTCTGCGATACAAACCAATAAGCAGAGGCAGCCGAGAGGTCCAAGACTCGATTCGCGGGATACGTTGCATCATGTGAATATCAGAGGGATCGAAAAAAGAGAGATCGCTGCTGCCGCAATAAGTTAGCTGAAATCAGGTGTGAGTTAGTGATGATACTTTTCTTCGAGATGGGTTTATCGTATGCCCTGACGGATTCGTTGCTTGGGGTATCGGCATCTGCAGTGTGCCAGATTATCAAAACAGTTGCCGTTGCTGATGGCTCGTAACTTAATGATTTCAGGAGCGTCCCGTAGTCCGCAGTCTGACCTACACAGCAAATTATAAGAGGAATCAGTTATTCGAAAATTTCGACTAACTGCCATCGACATTCTGCCCAAACCAATCCTGCTATCCAGTCACCCTTGAAAAACAGGTGATCTTTCTTGTGCTTCGTTTGTTACCGTTGTCACATACGGCCCTGAAGCCGCAGCCTTTTACGTTAGCCATTACCCGGAGGTGGGGTTCGGAAGAGGCCTGTGGAGAGGGTTCACTCCCGAATATACTCTCAACGACTATTTGAGCGCAGATGGACATCTCCCCAAGGTTTTTCTGCCTCTGACCTCGTTACTTATGTGCCATTTCTTTTTTTAGAATTCGCAAAAACGACATTATTGTGCATTTTGCCCTTGCTTTGGTGCTGTAAATTTACTATACTGTACAGGAATGATATTTTTACGAAATCATAGGGTGTGTGGTGAAGGTTCAAATGAAAAAGATTGCCTCGGTGCAGATGGGATACTCGTTCAGGGCACGTCTTGAGGCTGATGCGTTGGGCGATGTTGCGGTTATTCAGATGAAAGACTTGCGTGATGACCATACAGTTGATTGCGGTAATCTGGTGATGGTCGATATGAAGGAGGTCAAAGAACATCATCTGGTGCGAAAAGGAGATCTGGTAATGCGCTCACGCGGGCTGATAACGACCTCGGCGATAGTGCTTGAAGAACCGCGCAATGCAGTTGTTTCCTCGCCTTTGCTGAGGATCAGGATCGATCGTGCAGCAAGTGTGTTGCCCGAGTATCTGAACTGGTACATCAATCAGCGAGAGGCTCAGAAATTTCTTGACAGTCGGGCGATAGGGACGGCTCAGAAGATGATCGGCAAGGAGGCTCTTGACGAACTGGAGGTTTTTGTGCCCGACCTGGCCCGGCAGAAAAATATCGTTGAAATGGCATCATTGTCGGCCCGTGAGCAGGTTTTGCTGCAAGCGCTTGCCGAAAAACGTAATCACTATATTACAGAATTACTTACGCAGTTTGCTAAAGGAGAATAAACTATGACCGGCAAGATTGATCAGAAAGACATCAACAACGCAGCCTGGGCGGCGTGTGACACCTTCCGGGGTGTGGTCGATCCGTCGCAGTACAAGGACTACATTCTGGTGATGCTCTTTTTGAAATACATCTCAGATGTCTGGCAGGATCATTACGAGGAGTACCGGAAACTCTATGGGGATGACGATGAACGCATTCTCCGCAAGTTGGAGCGAGAGCGCTTTGTTCTTCCCGTGGTTACGCTGACGGAAAAGGATAAAAAGACCGGAGAGGTCAGGGTGCTCGATGCTTTCGAGGCAACCTATTCAAGCCTGTATGAGCGCAGGGCGGCAGCCAACATTGGTGAGCTGATCAACATTGTTCTCGATCATATCGAAGAAAAAAACAGAGCCAAGCTTGAAGGGGTTTTCCGGAACATCGATTTCAACAGCGAAGCAAATCTCGGCAAGACGAAGGACAGGAACCGTCGCCTGAAACAGTTGCTGGAGGATTTCCACAAACCGCAGCTCGATATGCGTCCGAGCCGCGTTTCCGAAGATGTGATCGGCAATACCTACATCTATCTGATCGAGCGCTTCGCTTCGGATTCGGGCAAGAAGGCCGGAGAGTTTTTTACTCCGCTGAAGGTAACCGAGCTGGTGGCCAGGCTGGCAGGCCCGAAACCGGGCGACCGCATCTGTGATCCGGCCTGCGGTTCGGGCGGTCTTCTGATTCAGGCAGCCAAACAGGTGGGAGACCGCAACTTTGCTCTCTTCGGGCATGAGTCCAATGGGAGCACCTGGGCATTGTGCAGGATGAACATGTTCTTGCACAGTTTCGACAGCGCACGCATCGAGTGGTGCGATACCCTGAACAGCCCGTTGCTGGTGGAGAACGACCGGTTGATGAAGTTCAACTGCGTGGTGGCCAATCCGCCGTTTTCGCTCGATAAGTGGGGTGCCGAAAATGCCGAGAATGATCAGTATAACCGCTTCTGGCGAGGTGTTCCGCCTAAAAGCAAAGGCGACTGGGCTTTTATCAGCCACATGGTGGAAACCGCCCTCGAAAAAGAGGGACGGGTTGCTGTGGTGGTTCCGCATGGCGTGCTCTTCAGAGGCGCAGCCGAAGGGCGTATCCGCCAGAAAATGATCGAGGAAAATTTGCTTGATGCCGTGATCGGCCTGCCGGGCAACCTGTTCCCGACCACCAACATTCCGGTGGCGATTCTGGTCTTTGACCGTTCTCGTGAAAAAGGCGGCATTCGGGAAGAGTGTAAAAACGTCCTCTTTGTGGATGCGAGTCGTGAGTATGTGTCAGGCAAGAATCAGAATACCCTGAGCCCAGAACATCTCGACAGGGTTATGCGCACCTGCAAAGAGCGCAAAGAGGTCGAGAAATACGCCCATGTGGCCGAGTTCGCCGAGATCCGGGAGAACGACTTCAACCTCAACATTCCGCGTTATGTGGACACCTTTGAGGAGGAAGAGGTGATTGACATCGATGCTGTACAGAGGGAGATCGAACAACTCGAAAAGGAGCTGGCGGAGGTACGGGTGAGGATGGCTGAGAAGATCAAGGAGATTCAGCGATGATAAACAAAGAGCACCTTCCTTCAGGCTGGAACCATGACAATTTGGGTTCACTATGCACGCGGCTTACAGATGGCACGCATATAACTCCTGAGTATAAAGATGCTGGTGTAATATTTATATCCGCAAAAAATGTGCAAAATGGTCGATTAGACTTACGCGATCACAAATATATTTCCGAAGAAGAGCATAAGTTTCTAACCAAACGATGTAAGCCTGAAGCAGGAGATGTAATGCTCAGTAAGAGTGGATCTCTAGGCGATGCTGTTGTTGTGCCAAACTTCGATTTTGAATTTAGCATATTCGAAAGCCTTGCTTTAATCAAAGTGAAGAAAGGGACGATTTCTCCCGAGTACTTAATGCAATTCCTTAATTCATTAATTGCGAAACGATACTTTTGGTCAATTGCTACTGGACAGGCTGTTAAACATCTGCATTTGGGTGATTTAAGAAAAATGCCAATTCATCACCCTTCTTTATCAGAACAAAATGCTATCACTGAATTGCTGTCCACTTGGGATGAGGCTATCGAGAAAACCGAACGGCTTATTCAGGCGAAGGAAAAACGGTTTAAGTCGCTGCTGCGAGAGTTGATTTCCGAACCGCGAAAAACGCAAAAAGGTGCGAAATGGGAAAATGTAAAGCTGGAGCAGGTCTGTAAAATTGCCAGCAAAGAAAAGCTCAGTTCTGTTGATGGCCATTTTCTTCTTACCGTCAAGTTGCACTGTTTGGGGATAGAGAGGAATGATCGAATTGCACCAACGCTCACCGAACGAGGACGCCCATATTATGAGCACAAATCTGGTGACTTCCTTATTGGGAGGCAAAATTTTCACAATGGTGGATTCGGGATTATAGCACCTGAATTGGATGGTGGTATCACATCAAATGCAATTTCATGCCTTATCGTGAATAAGTCAAAGCTCTCAAAAGTCTTTCTTTGGTTCCAGTTCGCCAACCCAAATTACTATAAAAAGGTTGGGCATGTAATGGACGGAACAGGGCAGAAAGAGTTGTCGGACAAACAAATTTTAAAGTTAAAAATCTGTTTGCCTGATCTCGAAACGCAAAATCAAATAGCCGAGATATTGTCCTCTGCTCAGCATGAAATCGTCCTGCTGAAACAGCTTGCAGAACAATACAAAGCCCAGAAGCGCGGTCTGATGCAGAAGATGTTGACGGGTGAGTGGCGGGTGAAACCGGAAATTATTAATCAATACATGGAGGTGTAAGTATGGCAAATGGAAAAAATCAGCATGTGGTTCCTCATTCTGATGGATGGGCAGTCAAGGGCGCTGGCAACAGCAAGGCAACGAAGGTAACCCCAACGCAAGCCGAAGCGATTCAGGTCGCGCAAGGTATCGCCAGAAATCAGCACTCGGATACTAAAATTCACGGTACAAACGGCCAGATCAGAGCTGGCAACAGCTATGGTAACGATCTCTGCCCACCAAGGGATAAAAAGTAAGGAGTTTCCATGGGTAAGCCTTTCAGAATATTGAGCATTGATGGCGGCGGGATTCGAGGAGTATATCCCTCCCATGTTCTCCGGTGTATCGAAGAACGCCTTCAAATAAATCTCTTCGACACATTCGACATGTTTGCCGGAACGAGCACCGGCTCTATTATCACTGCGGGAATAGCAACTGGCGTGTCATCGGCTGATATTGTGGCGATGTATAAAGAACATGGAGTAGAGATTTTTCGTAAAAAACGCTTTTTCTTCCCTGTAAAAAAGCTCAGAAACATGTTGCAACCCATGTTCCATAGTGTCTATGATTCCCAATATTTTGAAAATGTTTTAGCGGATGTATTTAAGGATAGGAGGCTTGGTGATATTAAAAAACCACTGCTGCTACCGTCCACTGATATTGGTAATGGTTGTGTTCATGTTCTTAAATCTGGATACTCAAAGGACTTTACCCGTGATAATACTGTGATGGTAAAAGACGCAGTATTGGCATCCTGTTCGGCACCAACCTATTTCGATCCTCATCGATTGAATGAGTATCTCCTCGCGGATGGTGGGCTTTGGGCTAACAATCCTGCCTTGGCTGCGGTGATTGACGCCCAGAAGCGGCTCGGGATTGCTCAAGATGATATACAAGTTCTGTCAATTGGCACTGGCCATTCGAAAACAATGTATGGTACTAACGTCTTGCGTAGATGGGGATTAATCTTTGGATGGAAACACAAGGAATTTATCAACTTTATGCTGTCTTTGCAGAGCCAGAGTGCCTTAAACTACCTGAATCTCATGCTTCGTCCTGGACAGATCAAACGAATTGATTTCGAATCTGACCAGCCGTTACCACTGGATGATGTATCAAAATTGGAAGACTTCATTTCTGAAGCAGATCGAAAGTTTACCCATGAGTCGAAGTCGATTGTAGAATTTCTAACTAATTAAATTATATATGATTACCAACGAACAGAAACAAGTCATTATCGATACAATGATCAAATTGCTGGATCTCCCAGACTCAGCATATGAAAAGGCGCGTAAAAGGTATGAGGATCTCGGGGAGTGGTTTGACCGCGATGAATCAGCAGTATCGGGAAACAATCCGCATATTTTTCCGCAGGGATCGTTCCTCCTTGGCACAGCGATACGCCCACTTGATGAAAGTGAAGAATATGACCTTGATCTTGCCTGCAAGCTCCGGGATGGGATAACCAAGGACAGCCATACACAGGAAACCCTTAAAAAGCTGATTGGCATTGAGCTGGAAGCCTATAGGAAAGCCCGGAGAATCAAAAGTGAACTGAAGCCGAAACATCGCTGCTGGCGTCTTGAGTATCAGGATGACCTCAGTTTTCACATGGATATCGTTCCGTGTATTCCAGCGGATGAAAAACGGCGCAAAGCAATATTGGAGTCTATCCGCAAAACAGGATTGGACGAGCATGTGGCTGGGCCCGCATCACAGACCACGACATCCATAACGGACGACCGGCACGAAGGCTACAAGCTCATATGTGATGACTGGAACATCAGTAACCCTGAAGGATATGCCAAGTGGTTTGAATACCGAATGAATCCACAGCAACCCAGAATCCTTCTGGAAAAAGCTCAAGTGGATGATGTGCCCTTGTTTAAAATGAAAACGCCTTTGCAGCGGGTTATTCAGATTCTGAAGCGCCATCGTGACAACTGGAGCAAGGACAACCCGGATTCCAAGCCTATTTCAATCATCATAACGACATTGGCCGCCAGAGCCTATAACGGTGAGACAGATGTTGTCGCGGCACTCGGCAATGTGCTTGACAAGATGAGTGGTTTAGTAAGTCCATCTAGACCACGGGTTCCCAACCCTGTTGACCCGGAAGAGGACTTTGCAGACCGCTGGTATAGGCAAGAATGTTTGCACCTGCGGCTGGAAAAGAATTTCAATGACTGGCTTCTGCAAGCAAGAGCGGATTTTCAGCATATTACATCCACGACTGATACTGAATTTCTCTGTGAACAAATCGAAGAGAAGTTTTCGTTGCGAGTGAACGAGTCGGAGCTGAAGAGACAGCTGGGGATCAGTGCCGCAAGCGTTAATATCATAACTCCCAAAACACACACGATTGACCGGCAAGATTCGGTCAGACCGTGGAGATGGTAGCTAAATGGGAGTATTGGCATTAAACAGCTTGAGCCAGTTTCTTAACGATTATCCCGGCATGTCGACAGCACCATGCTCGGATGCTGGCATGTGCCTGCGTGGGAAATTTCGGTTTAAGGCTAACGTGTCCGGCAGTAATGAAATTGAAGATTTCTACAAATTAGAAATCGTTGTTTCGGACAAGTTTCCTATAGCTCTCCCAAAGGTGAAGGAAACCGGTGGCAAGATTCCGCGTGACGGAAATTTCCATGTCAATCCGGACGGAACCCTTTGTCTGGGGTCACCACTCAGGCTGTTGAGGAAAGTCCATAGTGCCCCAAATTTAACCGGCTTTGCAGGTAAATGCCTCGTGCCGTACCTCTACGCTGTTTCTTACAAGCTGATGCACGGTGGAGATTTTGTATTTGGTGAGTTGGCTCATGGCGACCAAGGCATTGTGGAAGATTACTCCGTAATGCTGGGATTAAAAGAAAGGCATCAGGTAACACAGGCCATTCAATTGCTGAGGGTCAAAAAACGCATTGCGAACAAAAGGCCCTGTCCCTGTGGATGTGGTAAAAGACTCGGCACATGTCCGTTTCACCATACATTGAATGAATTTCGCAAAATGGCCCCTGTGTCATGGTTTAAGAAACACGCTATGGGAAAAAACCCATGAACAACTCTGAATTTCTGATCTATCAGGCTGCCGATGGGAAGATCGCCATCGATGTCCGGCTGGAAGATGAAACCGTATGGCTGACGCAGGCGCATTTGTGCGACCTTTTCCAGAAGTCGAAAGCGACGATAAGTGAACATATCAAGCACATTTTTGAAGAGGGAGAGCTGGTAGAAGCTTCAGTTGTTCGGAATTTCCGAACAACTGCCTCTGATGGAAAAGTCTATGATGTTCGCTACTACAATCTCGATGTGGTCATTTCGGTAGGGTACCGGGTGAAGTCGCATCAGGGTACGCAGTTCCGGATTTGGGCTACCCTGCGGCTGAAGGAGTATATCGTCAAGGGGTTTGCGCTGAATGACGAGCGGTTCAGGAGCGGCAGCTCCATGAACTATTTCATGGAGTTACAGGAGCGCATTCGTGAAATCAGGCTCTCGGAACGGTTTTTCTATCAGAAGATCAAGGACATTTACGCCACCAGCATCGATTACGATCCCAAGGCCGAGAAAACCATAGAGTTTTTCAAAATCGTTCAGAACAAATTGCTCTGGGCAATCAGTGAGCAGACGGCAGCGGAGCTGGTCTATCGCCGTGCAAATGCGGAGTTGCCTTTGATGGGAATGCGGTCGTTCGACAAAAAAGGTCTTGCTGTCGGCAAGGCTGATATCAGCATTGCCAAAAACTACCTGAATCAGGACGAGATCACGCTGTTAGGGCTGATTGTTGAGCAATATCTGGCCTTTGCTGAAGTAATGGCTCAGCAGCGTACACCTATGTACATGAAGGACTGGATTCAGCGGCTGGATGCGATCATTCAGCTTAACGGAAGAGAGTTGCTCACCCATGCGGGGAAGATCAGTCATCAACTGGCGCTCGAAAAGTCATCAAAAGAGTATGAAAAGTATAAAGAGGCCCGGAACCAAAGGGAGCATGAACAAAGTCTGAAGGAGTTGGAGGAGGATATCAGGAAACTCAATTCACCACGCAAACCGGGGAGAGGCAATGAGTGATTTTCAAACCGACGAGAAGCATCTCTCCCAGATTCCTGCTTTGCAGTTTCTAACGGCTCTGGGCTATGAGTATCTCACTCCGGCTGAGGCGCTTCGCGAGCGGCAGGGCAGGATGTCGAATGTGTTGCTGGAAAGCATTTTGCGCAGCCAGCTCAAGGAGATTAACCGCATTCGTCACAAGGGCAACGAGTATCTTTTCAGCGAGGAGAATGTCCAGTCGGCCATTCAGAATCTGAAAAATATCCGGTATGACGGGCTGCTGAGAACCAATGAGGCGGTGTATGATCTTATTACCCTTGGGACGGCCATGGAGCAGACTGTCGAGGGGGATTCGAGGAGCTTCAACCTGAACTATATCGACTGGCGGAATCCGGGCAGGAACCGTTATCATGTAACCGTCGAATTCAGCGTCGAGCGTTCACGAAGCACGGAAACGACACGGCCGGACATCGTTCTTTTCGTCAACGGCATTCCGTTCTGCGTTATCGAGTGCAAGTCACCACAGATTGCTATCGGACAGGCGGTTTCTCAGTCAATCAGGAACCAGAGCGATGAGTACATTCCGAAGCTGTTTGTTTACACCCAGTTGCTTCTTGCGCTGAACAAGAACAGCGCGATGTACGCTACTACCGGTACGGCGGCCAAATTCTGGAGCGTGTGGAAAGAGATCGATGCCGGGCAGGGCGGTGCGGCGATCAGGCAATTGAGCGAATTGAAGCAGTCGCCGATGCAGGACGAACTTCGTCATAAAATTGCGCAGACTTTTCATTGCCAATGGCCTGAAATTCATTCTCAATTGATAACCCCTCAGGATGAAGCATTGCATTCGCTCTGTCGTCCCGAAAGGCTTCTGGAGCTGGCTTGGAAGTTTACCGTTTTCGATGGCGGGTTCAGGAAAATCGCACGGTATCAGCAGTATTTCGTCGTCAAGTCAACATTGCGTCGGGTCAAGCAAAGCACTCAGAGTGGTGTCCGCAGGGGCGGGGTTATCTGGCATACGCAGGGGTCGGGTAAGTCGCTGACCATGGTGATGCTGACCCGCAATCTTGCTCTTGATCCGGAAATACAGAATCCCCGTATCGTTCTGGTCACCGATCGTGACGATCTCGACCGGCAGCTTGGCAATACCTTTGCGGCTTGCGGTCTTGAGGCTAACCGGGCGACATCGGGGAGGAATCTTCTGGAGCTGGTATCAGAAAAAAGGTCGGGTATCGTTACAACGCTTATTCACAAGTTCGACAAGGCTTACGCCATCAACAAATACCGTGATGATTCTCCCGATATTTTCATTCTTGTTGACGAGAGCCATAGAACCCAGTTCGGATCGTTTGCCGCGAGGATGCGCCAGATGTTCCCTTATGCCTGCTATCTCGGATTTACGGGAACGCCGCTGTTGAAGAAAGAAAAGAATAATTTTACCCGGTTCGGAAAACTTGTAGAACCTCATTACTCGATTTCACAGGCTGTTGAAGACAGGGCGGTCGTTCCGCTGCTCTATGAAGGGCGGCATGTGGAGATGACGCAGAATAAAGCGGCTGTCGATCTCTGGTTCGAGCGTCATACCCAGGGATTGAGCAGAGAACAGCAGGCAGACCTGAAACGCAAGTATGCCCGTGCTGAAATGCTGAACAAGGCGGAGCAGGTTATTTACATGCGGGCGTTCGATATCAGCGAGCATTTCCGCGCCAACTGGCAGGGCACCGGCTTCAAGGCCCAGCTGGTTTCGCCCAACAAGGTTTCTGCGTTGAGATACCATGCATATCTGAACGAGATCGGAGTTGTCAGTTCCGAAGTGGTTATTTCTCCTCCGGATATGCGCGAGGGGTATGAGGAGACCGATGATGAGCCGGCAGACGTGGTGGTGAAATTCTGGCAGAAAATGATGAAGCGTTATGGAAGCGAAGAGGAGTACACCAAACAACTCATTAACCAGTTCAAGCATGGCAGCGATCCGGAAATTCTGATTGTGGTCGATAAGCTCCTGACCGGTTTTGATGCTCCACGCAATGCGGTTTTGTATTTATGTCGGGTTCTCAAGGAGCATACGTTGCTTCAGGCAATAGCCCGGGTTAACCGGATTTACGAGGGAAAGGAGTTCGGCTTTATCGTCGATTATGCCAACGTGCTTGGGGAACTGGACAAAGCCCTGAGTATGTACAGCGCGTTTGAAGGCTTTGATGAGGCCGATCTTGCGGGAACCCTTACTTCGATCAACAGCGAGATTGAAAAACTGCCGGGTCGTTATTCCGACCTTTGGGATCTCTTCAAGACGGTCAAGCACTCATACGACGAGGAGGCGTATGAGGTATTGCTTGCTGATGATGAACTCAGGGAGGAGTTTTATCTGCGTCTTGCAGAGTTTGCAAAAACTCTTGCCATTGCGCTTTCTTCCGAGAAGTTTCTGACGGAAACGGATGAAAAAACGATGTCGCGCTATAAAACCGATCTCCGGAAGTTCCAGTCGCTCAGGGCATCCGTGCAGCTACGGTATGCCGAATCCATTGATTACCGCATGTATGAGCCGAAAATCAGGAAGCTTCTCGATACCCATATACAGGCAAATGAGGTGATCCAGCTCAACGAGCCGGTGAACATATTCGATGACGACATGTTCACTCAGGTCAAAGAGGAGCAAGGCGTCTATAAGAAAGGCAAAACAACGGCCTCTCGTGCTGATACGATTGCTCATGCCACAAAAAAGGCGATAACCGAAAGAATGGATGAAGATCCTGCGTTTTACGAGAAGTTTTCCCGTTTGATCCAGCAGGCCATCGACGATTACAGGGCGCAGCGGCTATCGGATCTGGAGTATCTGCACAAGGTTGTCGATATCAGGAACAGCGTTGTCGGAAAGGTTCATGATGATGTTCCCGATACCCTTGCCGGAAATGAAGACGCCATGGCATATTTTGGAGTGCTGAAGCCGTTCCTGACGAGTGCTGAATGCTTGAAGATGAATGATGAATTACACAGCTGCCCGGAACGAAGCACTCTTACTACGGCGCTTGCCGAAGAGGCTTCGGCGGACGCGGCCATTGCGATCTGCGGGATTCTTGAGAAGCATTACAAGGTTCATTTCTGGGATGATGATGATGCGAGGAACCTTGCAATCAACGAGATTGACGATTACCTCTATGACGAGCTGAAAACCCGGAGAGGTATTGCATTGTCACTCGATGAGATGGACAGGATTATCGATAAGGTCATGCAGGTTGCTGAGCATAGAAGTAAACGGTGAGAGCTGATGTTGAACGGTAAAAATGATTGTCAACTGAACCGTGGCGGCCGGACAATCGATTACACGCTGTTGTTTTGTGACAGAAAAACTCTGGAAATAGCAGTTTGTCCCGATAGTTCGGTTGTGGTGAAGGCTCCTTTCGATACCGGTCTGGAACTGATCGAAAACAAGGTGGCTAAGAGAGCCCGCTGGATTGCCAGACAGATGAACTATTTCGGACAGTTTAACCCGAAAACGCCCGTGCGTTGTTACGTAACAGGTGAAACCCATCTCTACCTTGGCCGGCAATACCGGTTGAAAATTATGCAGGGTTCGGAAAACAGTGTCAGGCTGACCCATGGCTATTTTTTTGTGACTACCCGAGAGGCCCCGAGCCCTGAAATGGCCAGAACGCTGCTCGAAGCGTGGTATCTGGAAAAGGCCAGGGAGCAGTTCAGCAAAAGCCTTGATCGATGTTGGTTGAAGCTGAAGGATTATGCTATCGTCAGGCCTCATGTATCGATCAGGCGAATGCAGAAGCGCTGGGGAAGCCTGTCAGAACAAGGAACGATGACACTCAACAGAGAGTTGATCCGTGCACCCAAAGAGTGTATTGACTATGTGATGACCCATGAATTGTGTCATCTGATATGCCAGGATCATAGTCCCGAGTTCTATACTCTGCTCGAATCCGTCATTCCCGGCTGGGAAAAAGTCAAGCACAGACTTGAACTCAGTATGGTGTGAATGTTGATTATTATATGCGGAATGGGGAACGCAGAGCAGCAAATGATGGTGATGCTGTATGCTGTTTCCGTTCCAGCCATTAACCAGCCTCTGAAGCTTATCTATACCGCAATCACCGGATGGTCGAGTTTTTTGCTGGCATATTTCAATGCCGCCAGAATATCCTCTTTTTCAAGATCGGGTAATTCCTCGAGTATTTCATCCTGATTCAGGCCTGCGGCAAGGAGGTCAAGGATGTCGATTACCCTGATTCGCAGTCCACGGATGCATGGACGCCCGCAGCACTGATCAGGGTTGATGGTAATCCGCTTTTGCCACTCGTTCATATCAGTCAAGCCGATTTGTTTTTTCTTTTCCGGGGTAACAATGACAAAGTAACGAAATGGTTTGTAAATCGTTCAAATCAGAAGGGCGGCTTAGGGACGTCATTATGCAACACAAATAACTATACCGGGTGATGGCTGCAGCCGTAAGCCTGTATTTGGTATTCAGGAGGCCGTTTTGCCGGTAACGCAGCGCTGGATGAGGCCGATCATGAGTTTGCTTTCCGTGAGGAGTGCGGCTTGTTGCGTTTTGGCTCGTATTCCCGGTCGATTCGCTCCTTGAGGAACATTTTCAAAAGCGACTGATAGGGCACATCCCTTTCGTTGGCAAGCACCTTGATGCGGTTGAGCATCTGCTCGGGCAGCCGGAGCGAAATGGTTTTCATGGTCGGCTTCAGGTCGGGGAAGATTGCGGTTCCCGCTTTTTTCCAGTCGATGTATTCCGACGAGTCATGCGTGGCCCAGAATTCCCGTTCATCCTGTTCACTCCTGAATTCAGGAACTGTTTTTTTCTGCTTGTTCATAGCTGGGTAGTTCCTTCCTGTTCATAATTCCCGCGATGAAATGATTCTGATCTTGTCTTTTCTGAGCGTGAAGACGACAAAGAGTCTTTTTCCTGCATTCGTTTTGCCAAGGGCAAACCATCTTCTTTCGATTCCTGAATGCTTCATATCATCGGCGACGATCAATGGCTCGTTGAAGAAGATATCTTCCGACTCGGAGTTTGCTACTCCATGTTTTCCGGGATTTTTTGAAAGATTGCCTTCATCCCATTGGAACCCGGTGATGCCTGTAAAACGATCCATGACGCTGTGTATATTGCTGAAATATACAAAGTGGTGGGGAAAAGGGCAAGTGATGCTCTTGAAGAAGCGGTTCGCAGGCTGTCGCAGCCGGAAGCATGTATCCGGTATTCCGGAGGTCGAAGTGCAATCGGATCAAAGAGTTTATTTTCAGTTGAAAAAAGTCAGGGGGAGCGGTACAAACTCCTGAAAACCTGAAAGAGCATCTCATGCCATGGACCGGAAGAGGTGAGACTCGACGTGCCGGAACCGCTGCATCATCCGATAATCCGTGGGATCGGGCAGGGTTTCGTAGACCTCTGCCGAATGCCGCCCGTGCGGGTCGCCGCCAAATCCATCTCTGGTTCAGGATCAAGGAATTTTATCCTGAACGTTTGTCGAACTTCTTCTTTTTCTTATACTTCAACCGTACAAGTGGTGTTCGTCATTGAGAGATGACGGGCTTAAAAGGGAATCCGGTGCAAGTCCGGAACAGTACCCGCTGCTGTAATCCCGCTTTGGCCGCAAGGCCCATGAAGTGGTTTGCCGATAATGTCACTGTCCCGCTTATATCGGGATGGGAAGGCCGGCAAAACCCAGGGAAAGTCAGAAGACCTGCCGCATTTTTTTTAACGCTTCGGGAATAAAGCAACATAATACCATGAATCACACCTCCGTTCCGCCCTCGGGAACAGGCTGGTTTCGTGCATTGCGACGGGCGATGCGCAACTGGCTGTTCGAACCGCTTCTGAGACACTTCACCATTTTCGTGCAAAACCATTCATTCGGGCCGCCGTTCGGTTTGCCGGTGCATTTTCTGACGATCGGCGCCGGTACCGGATGCTCTTCCCTCCGGAATTATCCGCCGATACTGTTTCAGGCCGCCTGGATTGATCTTTCCTGCTTTGATGTCTGTCCGGATATGGGCAACTGCCGATGGTTTGCCTGTGAAACATTTGCCTGTGAATCGTTTGCCCTTGAAGGTAATACACTGACCAGTTTTCCTCTCTGGAGAAACAGTTGAGTGGCAGGAAGGCCGGGGCGGGAAACTATCTGCCGGGCATGACGCGCGGTCCGCTTAAATCGCTCGACGGTATGGCCTCGATGTTAAAAAATTCATGGGCCGGATTGTTTATCCCGCTGCTCATGGCGGTGATCCTGTTGCTGCCCGGCGGAGCCGAAACGATTGTGGAAATGATGAACCCGCATCAACATGACCAGGAATGAGAGCATCTGAAGTGAACATGATCCGGATCGACGACATTCGCAAACGTTATGGAAGCGTTCAGGCTCTTGACGGTGTGTCGTTTACGATTGGAAAAGGCGAAATTTTCGGGCTTTTAGGGCCGAACGGCGCAGGAAAAAGCACCCTGATACGCATCATGACCGGTCTTACGCGCGCCGACAGCGGCAGTGCGGCCATCGGCGGAGATGATGTCGGCGGCAAATCGTTTCAGATCAAATCGCTGATCGGCATCGTTCCGCAGGAAAACAATCTCGACCGTGAACTGACGGTCGAAGAGAACATGCGGATTTATGGGAAACTGTACCGGATTGACAATCTCCGGCAGCGAATCGGCGAGGCTCTCCGTGATGTGGAGCTGCTTGACCGGCGTGATGCTCTTGTCAGCGGATTGTCCGGAGGCATGAAACGCCGTCTGATGGTTGCCCGTGCGCTCCTGAACGATCCGGCAGTCCTGTTTCTCGACGAACCATCCATCGGTCTCGATCCGCAGATCAGACGCCAGCTATGGCAGATTGTCCGAAAAATCGGAAAATCGGGCCGAACCGTCTTTCTGACTACCCATTACATCGAAGAGGCGGAAATGCTCTGTGACCGCATCGGGATTCTGCGCAAGGGCCAATTGATGGTCCTTGACACGCCATCGGCATTGATGAACATGGTCGGAGCCTATGCCGTGGACCAGATCGACGATGCCGGCAACCTGATTCAGCATTCCGCCAACAGCCGGGAGGAGGCGCATGAAATCGTCTGCGGTCTGGAAAATGGCGGAACGGTAAGAAAGACCAATCTTGAAGATGTTTTCATAAAATTGACCGGAGAACGAATCGAATGAACCTGACCGGCTGGTATCCCGTGTTTCTGAGGGAAATGCTGCTTTTTAAGAGAAAGCTGCTGAAGGTGAGTTATCTGGTGTCGGCCATGATGGTGCCGCTGATCTACCTGATCGTTTTCGGTTTCGGTCTTGGCCGCAACGTGCATCTTTCCAGCGGGGACTATCTTGCTTTTCTTATTCCCGGACTGGTCGCCATGAGCTCCATGACCAATTCATACAGCTGGATCGCCGGAGCCCTTAATCTGAACCGGGTCTATTTCAAGACCTTTCAGGTGCTCGTTCAGGCCCCGATTACAGCAGGCGGCATCATGCTTGGCGAGGTTCTTGCCGGCATGGTCAAAGGGCTTTTCGCCGCCTCGCTCCTGATCGGCATGGGCCTGTTTCTGCACGGTTCGTTCACCCTGACCCCGTTTCTGCTTCTGGCTACCCTGCTGAACTGTTTCATGTTTGCCTGTCTTGGCGTGATTATCGGCATGGTGGCCAAAAGTCATGAAGAAACCTCGACGTACAACAATTTCCTGATTCTTCCCATGTCGTTCTTCAGCGGCACCTTTTTCCCGCTGGACCGAGTTCCTGCGGTATTGAAGTGGTTCATTTACCTGTTTCCGCTGAGCCATACGAATATCCTGATACGCAAGACCTCGTTCGATACCCCGGCACTCGTCTCCTTGCTGGCGATGGGCGTCTACACGCTTGTTTTTCTTGTGGTCGGGACGCGATTGATCAGTAACTACGGCGAATGAATCTGCGGACGGGTTTTGCTGAACAGGCTGATGGGTGAAGATCGTGAGCAGTGAGTGGTGGGCGGTGAGCAGGAGCCGGAAGCGTGGCGGTGGTGGATGCTGTCAATCCTGCACGGCGTTAAAATCGTTGACGGTTATTGAATTATTTTTTTACATTCGTTTGAACTGTTCTTTTTTTACTGATGAAGCTGGATACCCCATAAAAAGGGTTTAATAGGGAATCACGTGAAAATCGTGAGCTGACGCGCAACTGTAAAGCCGACCGAGTGTTGTGCAGCGTTATACCACTGTTCCGAACGATGCGGAATGGGAAGGTGCTGCAGAACCGGCAAGCCAGGAGACCTGTCCCGCTTCTTTTCTTGTAACATGCTTTCGCGGAACAAAGCATTTATGAGCGATTACGGCTTCAGGTGCTTCTTCCTGCAGGCTTCTATCCCTCCTACGATTCTTTTCCCGCGTAAGCGTACAAAACGGTTGGTCAACACACCACAGACGTATGCTTACACACGCACTTGGCTATCCTCGTATCGGCGCCTCCAGAGGCATGAAAAAAGCCTGCGAACGCTATTGGGCGGGCGCTCTCGACGAAACGGCCCTGCTTGCAGCTTCGCTTGACGAAAAACAGTATCGCTGGAAGGTTCAGCAGGATGCCGGAATGGACCTGATACCGAGCAACGACTTCTCCCTCTATGATCAGGTTCAGGACATGAGCTTCATGCTCGGCGCGGTTCCTGAATGCTACGCGCCACTCCGGCAGCATCTCTCCGATCTCGATCTCTATTTCGCCATGTGCCGGGGCTACCAGCAGTCCGGTTTCGACGTGAAGGCGATGGAGATGACCAAATGGTTCGATACCAATTACCACTACCTTGTTCCGGAATTCACCGCAACGCAGCACTTCTGCTACTCTTCGCGGAAAGCTGTCGAAGAGTTTCTCGAAGCCAAAGCGTTCGGCGTGGCTGCGCCGAAGACGGTCCTGATCGGGCCGATGAGCTACCTTCTGCTCGGACGGGAGAAAGGGGAGGGCTTTAACCGTCTTGATCTCATCGAGCGCCTGCTTCCGGTTTATGTGGCTATTCTCGAGGATTTGCGCCATGCCGGCTGTTTCTGGCTGCAGTTCGACGAACCTTTTCTGGTAACCGATCTCGACGGGAAGACGCGCGAGGCTTACCGTGAGGTTTACCGGTATCTGAAGCAGCATTTTCCGGATATGCATTTTCTGCTCGCCACCTATTTCGAAGGTCTCGGCGACAATCTCCGGACGGCGCTCTCTCTGCCGGTCGATACCCTGCATGTCGATACCCTGCGCGGCTTTCCTGATCTTCCGCTTCTCTTCGATCTTCTTCCCGCAGCCATGAACCTTTCGCTCGGGCTCATCGACGGAAGGAACATCTGGAAAGGCAGGCTCGAAGAGTCTCTCGGCCTGCTCGGTCTGGCCGTAAAGTCGCTTGGCGGAGAGCGCGTCATGGTTTCCTCGTCGTGCTCGCTGTTGCATGTTCCATACGATCTCGAGCTCGAGCCCGAAAACGGTCCGCTGCCGGGTTTTCTCAGGCCATGGCTTTCCTTTGCGCGCCAGAAGCTCGATGAAATCCGGCTGCTTGCCGATCTTATGGGCGAAGAGGTTTCGGACGGGGCTTTCCATGCGCTTTCCGACCATCTGAAGGCGTCGGACGAGCGGGCGCATTCACCGTTTCTTTCCAACGAGGAGGTATGCAGACGGGTCGAGGCATTTGCCGGTCGGAAGGTCGGCAGGCCTGAACCCTTTCATGAGCGGGCGGTCATTCAGGAGGAGCTGCTGCATCTGCCGCTCCTTCCTGTCACGATGATCGGCTCGCTGCCGCAGACGCCCCGGCTTCGTTCGCTGCGCAGGCGGTACCGGGAGGCCGCTCTTTCCCTCGAGGAGTACGAGTCGGCAGTAAGGGAGCTTATCGCCGATGCGATTGCGTGGCAGGAGTCGGCGGGCCTCGATGTTCTGGTTCACGGAGAGTTCGAGCGCACCGATATGGTGGAATATTTCGCCGGGTACCTCAACGGGGTGGCCTTTACGGCAAACGGATGGGTGCAGAGTTACGGGACCAGAGCCGTGAAGCCTCCGGTCATTTACGGCGACGTCAGCAGGAAAGGGCCAATGACCGTCGAGTGGACGGTGTATGCACAGAGCCTGACGACGAAGCCGGTCAAGGGGATGCTGACCGGTCCTGCGACGATCCTGAAATGGTCGTTCGTCAGGGATGACCAGCCGCTGCATGAGACCGCCATGCAGGTGGCTCTTGCCCTGCGCGATGAGGTTCTCGATCTCGAGATGGCCGGGATAGGCATCATTCAGATCGACGAGCCGGGAGTCCGGGAGGGGTTGCCGCTCCGGAACTCCTTGCGCCAGGAGTATCTGGAATGGGTTGTCAGGGCTTTTGCCCTTGCCTCAGGCGGCGTCGCTCCCGCAACCCAGATACATACGCACATGTGCTACGCCGATTACGCCTCCATTCTCGACGCCCTCGTCCGGATGGATGCCGACGTGCTGACCATAGAGACGGCCCGTTCCGATATGGGGGTACTGGCCGCTTTCGCGGCCTCCGGCTATCAGAACCGGCTCGGCCCCGGTATTTACGATATTCACTCCCCCCGGATTCCGTCGACGCAGGAGATGCAGCAGCTGCTGGTCAGGGTGCTGCAGTTTTTCGGGCCGGAGCAGATATGGGTCAATCCCGATTGCGGTCTGAAGACACGGAGCTGGGATGAGGTTCGTCCCGCGATCAGGCGGATGGTTCAGGCCGCCAGAAAGCTTCGGCGGCATCTGCCATTGCGCGATCGAATGGAGGTCGGCCGCTGAGAGGAGAAAGGATTTTATTAATCGCAACAGGATATTTGCCATGGATGCCACTGTTTTCAGGGAGATGATCAAGCGTGACGGACGAAAGGAGCCGTTCGACGCCGAAAAGATCGTATACGCTGTTTTTCGCGCCTTGCGGGCCGTCGGAAAGGCAGACCGTACGAAAGCGGCGGGGATTGCCGGAGATGCCATCAGGCAGCTCGAGAGCGAGATGGGCGACAGGATTCCCTCGGTCGAGGAGATGCAGGATACGGTGGAAAAAACGCTTTTTCTGCACCGGGAGTTCGATGCGGCCAAAGCCTATATCATCTACCGGCACCAGCACCAGTACATGCGGGACGCCAGGGAGATTTTCACCAACATCGACCTGGTCGACAGCTATCTCGACCTCGAAGACTGGCGGGTCAGGGAGAGCGCGAACTCCTCCTGGTCGCTGCAGGGGCTCAACCAGCACATCTCGACCATTGTCAGTGCCCAGTACTGGCTGAACCGCATTTACCCTCCGGAAATCAGCGAGGCGCATACTTCGGGCGTCATGCACATCCACGATCTGGGTTTTCTGAGCGTGTACTGTGTCGGCTGGGATCTCGAGGATCTGCTGCTCAGCGGATTCACGGGAGTCAACGGGCATGCGGCCAGCAGACCGGCCCGCCATCTGCGTTCGGCGCTCGGCCAGATCGTGAACTTTTTCTATACCATGCAGGGCGAAGCCGCCGGAGCGCAGGCCTTTTCGAATTTCGATACCCTGCTGGCTCCCTTCATCAGATTTGACCGGCTCGATTACGACGGGGTCAGGCAGTGCCTTCAGGAGTTCTTTTTCAACATGAACGTGCCGACCAGGGTCGGTTTTCAGACGCCCTTCACCAATGTGACCCTCGATCTCACGGTGCCGGCGGCGCTCAAAGACCGGCCGGTCATCATCGGCGGTGAGCTGAAGGATGACTGCTATGGCGATTTTCAGCAGGAGATGGATCTTTTCAACCGCGCATACGCCGACGTCATGCTCGAGGGCGATGCCAACGGCGCCGTTTTTTCGTTTCCCATACCGACCTACAACATCACGAAGGGTTTCGACTGGGACAACCCGGTCTACGACGGGATATGGAAGATGACGGCCCGGTACGGGATCCCCTATTTCTCGAATTTCGTGAACTCGTCGATGAGCCCCGACGATGTGCGCAGCATGTGCTGCCGTCTCAGGCTCGACAAGCGGCAACTGCAGAAAAAGGGAGGGGGGCTGTTCGGATCGAACCCCCTGACCGGTTCTGTCGGCGTCGTGACCATGAACCTGCCGAGAATCGGCTACGAGTCGAAAGGGGAGTCCGAATTGTTCGAACGGCTTTCGCATGCGATGGAACTTGCCAAAAGCAGCCTTGAAATAAAACGGAAAGTTGTCGAACGCCTTACCGGGGAGGGGTTGTACCCCTACTCCCGTTTTTATCTGCGCAATCTCCACGAGAAAAACGGACGGTACTGGGACAATCACTTTTCGACCATCGGTATCACCGGCATGAACGAGTGCTGCCTGAACTTTCTCGGCTGTACGATCGCAGAGCCCGAAGGGCAGGAGTTCGCCCTGCGGGTCATGGATTTCATGCGCGAGCGCCTGGAAGCGTTCCAGGAAGAGACCGGCAACATCTACAATCTCGAAGCCACCCCGGCGGAAAGTACGGCGTACCGTCTTGCCCGTATCGACAAGAAGCGGTATCCGGATATCGTTACCGCAAACGAAGCGGCCGTAAGGGGGGGAGCCGAGCCCTACTACACCAATTCGACGCAACTGCCTGTCGGATACACCGACGATCTGTTCGAGGCCCTCAGGCTGCAGGACGAGTTGCAGTCGCGATATACCGGCGGTACGGTTTTCCATGCGTTCGTCGGAGAGCGAGAGATTCCCCACGAAGGGGTCAAGCGGTTCGTGAAAACCGTAACCGACAATTTCACGCTGCCCTACGTGACGCTTTCGCCGACCTTCAGTATCTGCCCGACGCACGGCTACCGTTTCGGCGAGCATGAGTATTGCCCGCAATGCGCCGCCGAAGGGATCGAGCAGTCCTGTACGGTCTATACGCGTATTGTGGGTTACCTCAGGCCGGTCGAACAGTGGAATGCCGGCAAACAGAGCGAGTTTCTTGACCGGAAACTCTTTGCCGAGCGGAAGATGGACGCGGGGGTCGTTCATGTTTCGGAGCCGGAGATATGCTGAAGCCTGCGTCCCCCGGCAGCGACGCGGGTCGGGGCCTTCCGGTCGGCGGTTATCTGTCGCAGAGTTTTATCGATTATCCGGGCTGCATTGCGGCGGTGGTTTTTACGGCCGGCTGCAATTTCCGCTGTTCCTACTGCCACAATCCCGAACTGGTGGAGCCGGAGAGAACCGTCGTGAACCGTCGGATCCCGTTTCATGAAGTGGTGCGGCTTGTCGGGCGTAACCGTTCCTGCCTCGACGGTGTTGTCGTTACCGGAGGCGAGCCGACCATGCATGCATCCCTTCCGGAATCGCTCCGCACGTTCAGGAAGCTCGGCCTGCTCGTCAAGCTCGATACCAACGGCTCCTATCCGGATATGCTCGATCTGCTCCTGCAGGAGCGGCTCGTTGACTGCGTCGCTCTCGACATCAAGGCGCCGTTGCGGCCCCGCCGCTATGAGGAAGTTGCCGGGATTCCCTGTTCCGAGGCGATGATGGAGCGTATCGGGCGCTCCTGCTCGCTGCTCCTGAATTCCGGCATCGACGTGGTTTTCCGGAGTACTCTCCTGAAAGGGATTCATGCTTCGGAAGATGTGGAGGAGATGGCGGCCCTGGCGGCTGACCGCCTCGTCCTGCAGCGGTTCCGGCCGGAGAGAACGCTCAGGCCGCTTGCGGCGGGAGCGTTCAGCGACAGGGAGCTTCACGCTCTGGCTTCCCGCTACAGCTGCGTGGTCTGCAGCTCCGGCTGAGCGCCTGTTCTTTTTGTGTTTTGATTTCGTAAACCTGAAAACGTATCACGTATGCTAAAAAAAATTATTCCGGCACTGTCGCTGCTTTTATGTGCAAGCCCGCTGTATGCTGCCCATCCACTCGTTTCCGACGATACCGGGACGCAGGGTCAGGGCAACTGGCAGCTGGAACTGAACAGCGAGTTTTTTTCCGACAGGGAGCGTGAGGGGGGCATTACACAGAAAGAGAGCGGGGGCGAGGTATCGGCTGCGCTTTCCTTCGGGTTG
>Ga0209467_1000898_pt1 | contig 31556 bp, 27 predicted proteins | sample Higcelwee11metaG_FD_187175 | JGI IMG/M metagenome (GOLD analysis project Ga0209467, IMG submission 187175) | Freshwater pond sediment microbial communities from the University of Edinburgh, under environmental carbon perturbations - High... | ecosystem: Environmental > Aquatic > Freshwater >... | reverse complement strand
GGTGTTCTGCGGCTCCTCCACCCCGGAGCACGCGGCGCGCAACCGCCTGCTCGCCGAGATCGCCGCGGCCCCGCCGGGCCCCGGGGGCCCGATCACGCCGGCCTTCTTCATGTTCGCCCCGGACCGCTCGACCCTGCCGGCGGGCATCGCCACGCACGACCACGGCCCGCGCTGGGGCCTGGACATGTACCGCACCCTGGCCTCGGGCCGCGTGGTGGTCAACGCGGGCATCGACATCGCCGACAGCGAGGCCCCGAACATGCGCACCTTCGAGGCGACCGGCTGCGGCGCGTTCCTGCTGGCCGAGCGGCAGTTCAACATCGCGGCCTTCTTCACCCCGGGCGAGGAGATCGAGACCTTCTCCGGCGCGCCGGAGCTCCTGGACAAGATCCGCCACTACCTGGCGCACCCGGAGGAGCGCGAGGCCATCGCCGCGCGCGGCCGGGCGCGCTGCCTGCGCGACTACGCCCTGCCCGTGCGCGCCCTGGCCATGCACCATCTGGTGCGGCGGCTGCTCGGCCCCGGCGGGGTTGATTGTGCGGAGAGGGACGACGCGGAACGGATGATGCAAGAGCTGCGCGAGCACCCGGAGAACGACCTGGTCCGGCAGTCCCTTTCCGGCCTCATGCTGCGCCAGGCGCACAATCCGGCCGGCGGGCCGGCCCAACCACGGAACCTGACGAGGAACCCATGAGCGAGCGGTCCACCCCCTTCGAGCCCATTTCCCGGCCCCTGCGCCTGGCCCAGATCGGCGCGGGCTACTGGGGCGCGAACCTCATCCGCGTCATCGCCTCCCTGGAGGGCCTGGAGCGCTTCATGGTCTGCGACATGGACCGGGCGCGGCTGGCCAAGTTCAAGCTGCAGTACCCGAAGATCGAGACCGGCACGGACGCCGGCGCGGTCATCGCCGACCCGGGCGTGGACGCCGTGGTGCTGGCCGTGCCCGCCGCGGACCACCACAGGCTTGCGCGCGCGGCCCTTTTGGCGGGCAAGCACGTGTTCGTGGAAAAGCCGCTGGCCACCACCCTGGAGGATTCCGAGGATCTGGTGCGCCTGGCGGAAACACAGCGCCGCATGCTCATGGTGGGCCACACCTTTTTGTACAACGACGCCGTGGCCAGGGTGAAGGAGTACATCGACGCCGGCGAGCTGGGGCAGGTGTACTACATCCTGGCGCAGCGGCTGAACCTGGGCAAGGTGCGCGAGGACGTGAACGCCTGGTGGAACCTGGCCCCGCACGACATCTCCATCATCCTGCACTGGCTGGGCGAGACGCCCGAGAGCGTGGCCGCGCAGGGCTTCACCTTCCTGCAGCCGGGCATCGAGGACGTGGTCTTCGCCTCCTTAAGCTTCGCCTCGGGCGCGGCCGCGCACATCCACGTGAGCTGGCTCGACCCGGTGAAGACCCGGCGCATGGTGGTGGTGGGCTCCAAAAAGATGCTCGTCTACGACGACACCGTGTCCGAGGGCAAGATCACGCTCTATGACAAGGGCATCGACAAAAAGAACATCATCCGCTCCCTGCCGGACCTGGAGAGCTACGCCGGGTTCCACTTCGAGAACCGCAGCGGCGACGTGCTCATCCCGCATTTCCCGTTCAAGGAGCCGCTGTCCGTGGAGCTCAGGCATTTCATGCACTGCATCCGCGAGGGCGCGCAGCCGCGCACCGACGGCCGGGCCGGCCTGGAGGTGGTGCGGGTGCTGGAGGAGGCGCAGCGATGCCTGGACGCGCGGGCGAAATAGCCGTCGTCGCGTACACGCCGGACCTGGCGGAGCGCTGGGATCTGTTCGTGCGTACGCGCGCGCGCAACGGCGTCATCTTCCACGAGCGGCGCTTCCTGGCCTACCACGGCGAGCGCTTCGCGGACTGCTCCCTGGCGGCCCTGGACGGCCGCGGCGAGCTGCTGGCGGTGTGCCCGGCGGCCTGGGGCGAGGAGGACGGGCGGCGCGGCGCGGTGTCCCATCCCGGCAGCACCTACGGCGGGGTGGTTTTCCGCGACGACCTCAAGACCCCGGAGCTCAAGGCCGTGCTGGACGCGTTCATCCGGCGCCACCACGAGATGGGCGCGGCGTTCCTGCGCCTCACCCTCCAGGAGGAGTTCCACACCGGGCGCAGCTTCGGGGAGCTGCCGTTCCTGCTCTGGCACCGGGGCTTCACGCTGCTCTCCAGGGAGGCCAGCAGCGTGGTGGACCTGGACGAGGCCCTGCGCATGGCGAATTTCCGCAAGACCACGCGGCAGTACGTGGCCAGCCGCAAGGACGCCCGCCTGGGCGTCACGCACCACCTGGCCGCCAGCGAATCCGAGGTGGCCGAGGCCTACGCCGTGCTGGCGGGCAACCTGGACCGGCGCTACGGCAAGCGGCCCACGCACAGCCTGGACGAGCTGCTGCTGCTGCGCAGGCTCTACCCGGAGCGCGTCCGCGTGTTCTTCTCCCGCCTGGAGGGCGCGGCGGCGGCCGTTGTCGTGGTGTTCGACCTGGACGGCCGCGTGGCGCACGACTTCTACATCGCGCAGAAATCCGAGCTGGCGGCCGCGAGCCCGCTCATCGGCCTGTTCCTGCACATCTTCGCCCACTACCGCGACGCGGGCTTCCGGTATTTCAACTTCGGCATCTCCAGCCGGGGCCGCTGGATCAAGTGGGGCATCCTGAACTTCAAGGAGCAGTTCGGCGGCCGGCTGCTCACCCGCGACCACTGGCGGCTGGACGATCTGGGCGGCCAGTGGCCCGACGACGGAGAACCGCAATGAGCGCGCTTCCCACCGGAACCAGCCAGGAGACCCTGGACGAGATCGCCCGGGGCTACGACCTGGCCGAGGACTTCGACCAGTACAACACGCTGTTCGCCACGGAGCTCATCCTGCCGCGCTGCGCGGGCAAAAACGTGCTGGAGGTGGGCTGCGCCACGGGCCAGATGACCCGCGCCCTGGCCCCGGCCGTGCGCAAGCTCACCGTGGCCGAGCCCTGCGCCCGCTACGCCGAGGCCGTGGGCGCGGAGCTCCCCGGCGTGGCCGTGCACCAGTGCTATTTCGAGGCCCTGCCCGGCGCGGAACGCTTCGAGGTCATCGTCCTGGCCGGGCTGCTGCACCACATCAAGGACTGTCCGGCGTTCCTCGCCGCCGTGGCCGCGCGGCTGGCCCCGGGCGGCGCCGTGCTGGCCACCGTGCCGAACATGCGCTCCCTGCACCGTCGCCTGGGCGCGGCGGCCGGGCTCCTGCCCGCGCCCGACGCCGAGACCGAGCGCAACCGGCGCTTCGCGCAGTACGGCCGCTTCACCAGGGAGTCCTTCCGCGCGCTGTTCGAGTCCAGCGGCTACGGCGTCCAGGAATGCTTCGGGTACATGCTCAAGCCCTTCAGCAGCGAGCAGATGATGCGCCTGGATTTGCCGCTTGCGGTGCTGCGCGGGCTGAACGCCCTGGGCCGGGAGTTCGAGGAGCTGTCCAGCCAGCTTTTCCTGAGCGCCACGCGCTCCTGAACAGAAAACGAGGAAGAGAGCGTCATGAACGTGCCTTTTGTGGATCTCGCGGCGCAGTACGCCGCCATTGGACCGGAGGTGGACGCGGCCATCGCTTCCGTGCTCCGCGACCGGACCTTCATCCTCGGGCCGCATGTGGCCGCCTTTGAGCGCGACTTCGCGGCCTGCTGCCGGGCCGGACACTGCGTGGGCGTGGGCAACTGCACCGACGCCCTGTCCATCGCCCTCAAGTGCCTGGGCGTCGGCCCGGGCCACGAGGTCCTCGTCCCGGCCAACAGCTTCGTGGCCACCTCCGAGGCCGTGAGCATGTGCGGCGCGAGCCCGGTGTTCGTGGACGCGGAGGAACGCGGCTTCCACATGGACCTGGAGGACGCGCGCCGCAGGATCACCGGCCGCACCAGGGCCATCGTGCCCGTGCACCTCTACGGCCAGCCCGTGGACCTGGCCGCGGTGCGCGCCCTGGCCGACGCGCACGGCCTGAAGGTGGTGCAGGACTGCGCCCAGGCCCACGGCGCGGAGTTCGCCGGCCGGAGCCTGGCGTCCTTTGGCGACGCCTGCTGCTTCAGCTTCTTTCCGGGCAAGAATCTCGGGGCCTACGGCGACGCCGGGGCCATCGTCTGCGACGACGAGGCCCTGGCCCTGCGCTGCCGCATGTTCGCCAACCACGGCCGGCAGGGCAAGTACGACCACGAGTTCGAGGGCGTGAATTCGCGCATGGACGGGCTGCAGGGCGCGGTGCTCGGCGTGAAGCTGAAGCGCCTTGAGGCCTGGACCGAGGCCCGCCGGGCCAACGCGCGGGCCTACGGCGAGCGCCTGGCGGGAGTTCCGGGCCTGCGGCTCCCCGCGGAGCTGCCCGGCCGGCGGCACGTGCATCACCTGTACGTGGTGCGCACGAAGGACCGCGACGCGCTGCGCGCGCACCTCGCGTCCCGCGGCGTGTCCGCGGGCGTGCACTATCCCATCGCCCTGCCGGACCTGACGGCCTACGCGGACCGCTCGCCCGGGCCGGGGAGCTGCCCGGTGGCCAGCCGGCTGGCCGGCGAGATCCTGTCCCTGCCCATGTACCCGGAGTTGACGCTGGAACAGATCGACCATGTGGCCGAGAGCGTCGCGGCCTTTTGCCGCAAGGCCTGATTCCGGCCAGGAAGGCTGTTTCGACCCGGATGAAACGAGGTGAGGTGAGCGATGTGCGCTGAAGCAAGCGAAGCCCTGGCCGCCCGCTATCCCGGCGCGCGGTTCGGCCCGGGGGTGCAGATCCTCGGCCTGGACTGCGTGGCCATCGGCGAGGGCACGACCATCGCCGAGCACGCCTGGCTCAACGTCTGCGCGCGCGACGGCCGGCCGCGCATGGCCATCGGCCGCTGCTGCTACGTGGGGCGGCGCGCGGTGCTCAACACCGCCGGCCGGCTGGAGCTGGGCGACTACTGCCTGCTCGGGCCGGGCGTGTACGTGGGCGACGCGGACCACGACTTCGCGGACATCGCGCGGCCCTATGTGGAGCAGGCGGTGAGCGGCGAGCGCAGCGTCGTCGTGGAGGAGAACTGCTGGCTGGGCGCGGGCGTGGTGGTCAGCGGCGCGCTCACCGTGGGCCGGGGCTCGGTGCTGGCGGCCGGGGCCGTGGTGCTGCGCGACGTCTTGCCCTTCAGCCTCGTGGCCGGGGTGCCCGCGCGCGTGGTCAAGCTCTACAACCCGCTGACCCGGGCCTGGGAGCCGGCCGGCGGCGAGGCGGAGCAGGCGCGCATCCTGGAGGCGCGGGCGCGCTGCCCGCTGCCCGGCCGGGAGGAGTACGCGGCCCTGCTGCGGAAGAACAGCACCCTGCGCGGCTACGACCCGGTGCTCGACGGCGGCGGACAGTGCCTCTAGGCGCGGATTTTTCGGACTGAAACGGAGGACACATGCCGACCATCGACTGGCTGCGCAAGGAATTCCACTACGGCTACGACTCCGGCGACGTGCTCGCGCCCGTGCCCGACGCGACCCGCGCGCAGGAGGAGCGGCTGGCTGGCGGCTCCTACCGCGAGGTGGCGCTCAAGGGCATGGCCCCGTTCCTCGCGCCGGACTCCCGGGCCATGGAGCTGGGGCCCGGGCGGGGCTCCTGGACGCGGGCGCTCCTGCACTTCCTGCCGCGGGGCGAGGCGCACACCCTGGACTTCCAGGACGCGCGGCCCTGGCTGCGGCCCGAGGAGCGACCCGGCCGGCTGTTCTGCCACCAGGTGGCGGACAACTCCTTCCGCGAGGCACCGGAGGGGCATTTCGACTTTTTCTGGTCCTTTGGCGCGCTGTGCCACTGCAACGCGCCGCTCATCGCCACGGTGCTGGCCAACAGCCTTTCGCGCATGAAGCCTGGCGGCGTGGCCGTGCTGCAGCACGGCGACTGGAAAAAGCTCGCGGCCTACGGCTGGGAACGCAGCGGCGTGCCCCTGGAGTTCCGCGACCTGCCGGACGATGAGATCTGGTGGCCGCGCAACGACGGCGAAACCATGGCCGGCATGGCCCGGGCGAGCGGCTGGGAGGTCGTGGAGCAGGACATGGGCCTGCTCGCGCGCGACGGAATCATCCGTCTGCGCCGGCCGGAATAGGACGGACACGGAGCGGGGAGAACGGATCATGGACAGCAATTTCGGTGAGTTGCGCCAGGCCCTGGCCGAGGAGAAGCGGCGCGGCGCGGTCGGCCCGGCCCAGGCCCGGGCCGGGAAGGCCGTGGCCGGGCTGCTGGACGCCATGCGCGCCGCGCTCGACGCCGGCGACGGGCAGCGGGCCTTCAGCCTGGGCATCACCGCCAAGTCCTTCCACCTGCCGGCCGAGGGGCTGGACCTGCTGCGCGCCCGGGCCTTCCTGCTGCTGGACCGGCGGGTGGAGGCCGGGCAGAGCCTCAGGGAGGAGCTGCGCCACTTTCCGGACAACGCGCCGGCCGCGGCCCTGCTGGAGGAACTGCGCGACGGGGCTGACGCGTCCGCGCGGGAGGCCGCCGAGGAGGGCGAGTTCGCCGAGCTGCTGGACCTGGTGCGCGAGCACACCATGCTCGGCGTGGAGCGTCTGCGCTCGCTGTACGAACTGGCGAAAAGCGTCTGCCAGCGGGACGTGCCGGGCTCCTTTGTGGAGTGCGGCGTGGCCGGCGGCGGCTCCAGCGCGCTGCTCGCCCTGACCATCGCCCGGCACAGCCGTCGGCCGCGCACGCTCTACGCCCTGGACAGCTTCGAGGGCATGCCCGAGCCCGGCGCGCGGGACGTGCACCAGGGCGCCCCGGCCCAGGACACGGGCTGGGGCGCGGGCACCTGCGCCTCGCCGGAGCGCGCGGTGCGAGCCCTTTTCGAGTCCCTCGGGGTCTCGCACCTGGTGGACACCCGCAAGGGCCTGTTCCAGGACACCCTGCCCGGCCTGCGCGAAACGCTTGCGCCCGTGGCCCTGCTGCACCTGGACGGCGACTGGTACGACTCCACCCTGGCCGTGCTGGAGAACCTGCACGGGCTCCACGCGCCCGGCGGCTTCCTGCAGATCGACGACTACGGCTACTGGGACGGCTGCCGCCAGGCCGTGCACGAGTTCGCCGCCCGCCACGGCCTGCATTTGGACCTCCGCCGCATCGACGCCACCGGGGTCTGGTGCGACGCGCCCCAGGGCGGCGCGGCATGACCCCCCCGCGCTACGCCCTCCGGCCCCGCCTCGACTGCCTGCAGGTCGAGGTGACCACGCACTGCAACCTGCGCTGCCCGGAGTGCTCGCGCACGCTGCTCACGCAGGCCGGCCAGTGGCGCAGCAGCCACATGCCCCCGCCGCTGTTCCGGGAGATCGTGGCCGCGAGCCCGCCGGCCTCGCTGCTCATCGTGCAGGGCGTGGGCGAGCCCACCCTGCACCCGCGGTTCCCGGAGCTGCTGGACGCGGCGCGCGCCACCGGCTCCTTCGGCATGCTGCTGTTCTACACCAACGGCCTGGCCCGGCCGGCGGACTACTACCTGCGCCTGCTGGACCAGGGGCCGGTGGTCTTCGTCATCTCCCTGGACTCCCTGGACCCGGACATCGCCGAGGACTGCCGCGCCGGCTCGGACGTGGGTCGGCTGCGCGAGCTGCTCGCCGCCGCCGCCACGCGCACGCGGCCCAGCGTGTCCCTGGTGCTCAGCCGCAAGAACCTGCGCGACCTGCCGCGCACCCTGGCCGAACTGGACAGCCTGGGGCCCATGTCCGTGACCATCCAGCCCCTGATGAACTTCCGGCCCCTGGCCGAGGATCCCGCGCCCAACCGGCACGCCCTGGACGCGGCGGACATGGCGGAGTACGCGGCCCTGCGCCGGGACTTCGCCGCGCGCCATCCCGCGCTGGACATCCGCGACGAGAGCCTGGACGCGGTCGCGCCCTGCACGCGGCCCTTCAGCCACCCCTTTGTCACGGCCGAGGGCTTCCTCACGCCCTGCTGCCTGGTCTATGACCCGGAGGTCTACGGCCGCACCTCCCTGGCCGGCCGGACCTTCGCCGAGGCCTGGGCCGCGCAGGGGGTGCAGGACTGGCTGCGCGAGTTCGCCACGGGCACGCCGGCGGTCTGCCGGGACTGCGTCCTGAACCCGGCCCGCAACCCGGCCGCCGGCTGAACAGGAGGGCCTGACCATGCGGCTGCTCAACCTCGGCTGCGGCGCGCGCCGCCACCCGGACTGGGTGAACGTGGACTTTTGCGCCCACGCGCCGGACGTCCTGGCCCACGACCTCGCCACCCCGCTGCCTTTCGCGGACGACAGCTTCGACGCCGTGTACCACTCCCACGTGCTGGAGCACCTGCCGCGCGAGGCCGCGCCCGGCTTTCTGGCCGAATGCCGCCGGGTGCTGCGGCCGGGCGGGGTGCTGCGCGTGGCCGTGCCGGACCTGGAGCGCCTGGCGCGGACCTACCTGGAGCTGCTGGAGGCCGCCCAGGCAGGCGACGAGCGCGCCGCCGTGCGCTACGACTGGATCGTGCTGGAACTGTTCGACCAGATGGTGCGCAACGTCTCCGGCGGGGCCATGCGCGCCTGGTGGGAGCGCGAGCCCATGCCGGCCGAGGACTTCGTGTTCGAGCGCGTGGGCTCGGAGGCGCGCGACTGCGTCGCCGCCCTGCGCGCGGCCCGGGCGGCGAGGCCCGCCGAGGCCCCGCAAGCGCCGCCGCCCGACGCCCTCGCCATCGGCCGCTTCCGCCTCTCCGGCGAGGTGCACCAGTGGATGTACGACCGCCACTCCCTTGGCCGGCTGCTGCTGGCGGCGGGCCTGCGCGACCCGGTGGTGCGCCAGGCGCGGGAGTCGGCCATTCCCGGCTTCTCCAGCTACCTGCTGGACCTGGAGCCGGACGGCGCGGTGCGCAAGCCCGACTCCCTGTTCATGGAAGCCGTGAAATAGGAGGAGGGCGTGCGCATCCTCCACGTGATCCAGGGCTTTCACCCGGGCGGCGGGTTCCGGGCGTTGACCGCGCTGGCCGCGCAGTGCCTGGCAGCGGGCGGCGGCGAGCACCGTCTCGCCGGGCTCACGCCGCCGGTTCCCGGCGCGGGCGGCGGCCCGGGCGGCGGCGTTGACCTGGCCCGCCGGGCCGGGCTCACGGTGCTGGAAGCGCATGATCCCGCCTCCCTGCGCGGCGCGCTGGAAGCCAGCGACATCGTGCACCTGCACTACTGGAACACGCCGGAGATGGACGCCTTCCTCCGCTCCGGCCTGCCGCCCATGCGCCTGCTCGCCACCATGCACATCGGCGGGGAGCACGCGCCCCAGGTCATCACCCCGGAGCTGGTGGCCTTCGCCGACCGCATCCAGAACACCGGGCCCTTCGCCATGGACCGCGCGGTGTTCGCCGCGCTGCCGCCGGAGATCCGGCGCGAGAAGGTCAGCCTGACGTTTTGCCCGGCCGACCTCGCCCGGCTGGACGGGGTGCGCCCCGTCGCCCACGCCGGGTTTTGCATCGCCTACGTCGGCTCCGTGGACTTCGCCAAGCTGCACCCGGACTTCGTGGCGCTCTGCGCGTCCATCCGCACGCCGGGCGCGCGCTTCGTGGTGACCGGGCCGGGCCGGGCGTACCCGGAGCTGCGCCGGCAGGCCGAGGCCGCCGGGCTGGCCGGCCGCATGGAATTTCTCGGCGAACTCGCGGACATCGCGCCCGTGCTGGCGGCGGCGGATGTGTTCGGCTACCCGCTGTGCGCCGACAACTACTCCTCGGGCGAGCTGATTTTACAGGAGGTCGCGCACTGCGGCCTGCCGGCCGTGGTGCTGGACCACGGCGGGGCCGGGCGCATGGTGGAGCACGGGGTGAGCGGCCTGGTGGCGCGCGGCGCGCTGGAATACCGCGACGCCGTGGAGCGCCTGCTGGCCGACCCGGCCGAGCGCGCCAGCCTGGGCCAGGGCGCGCGCGAACTGGCCGGCCGGCTCTTTGCCGGGGGCCGCGCCGGGCGGGAGACCGTGGCGCTGTATGCGGACATGCTGCGCCGGCCCAAACGCGCGCGGGCCTTCCCGCCGCCGCCCGAGGCGGAGGGGTTCGCGGGCGCGCTGGGCGCGCGGCGCTTCGTGCAGTCCCTGGGCCACGCCGGCGGGCTCTTCGCCGCGAGCATGGGCCAGGGCGGCTTTGCCGCGCGCCTGGACGCGGATCGGCGCATCGCCGCGGCCAGCCCGGTGTTGGCGAAGGGCGACGGCGGCATTGAAAGCTATCTGCGCTTCTACCCGGACGACCCGCTGCTGCTGTACTGGGCCGGGCTGACCGCGCTGGCCCGCGGCGAGGCGGACGCGGCCCTGGTGCGTCTGGTGCGCGCCGGCCGGCAGGGCCTGGATGGTCTGGAGGGGCTGGACGGGGGGCGCGCGGCCATGCACGCGGCGCGCGCGGCCCGGCTGCTCGGCGAGGCGGACTTCGCCGAGGCCCTTGGCGCTGGCCCGGAGGCGGACGCCGCAGGATTTCCCGCGCCGCCGGACGAATCCCCGGCCGGGGCGGCCCTCCGGGATGCGGCATCGCCGCGCCGGAAGTTCGCGGCCTTCCGCGCCCTGGGCGAGTGGGACCGAGCGGCGGCCCTGGCCTTTGGCCCGCTGCTGGCCGAGCGCGGGACTGCTGGCTGGGAGGAGGCGCGCGACCAGCTCTACCGCTTCGGCCTGGAGCGCCACAGGGCCGGCCGCCTGGACCTGGCCGCGCGGGCCTACGCGGCCGTGCTGGCCCCTGCGGAAGAAGGCACGGACCAGGCCCCGGAGCTTTCCGCCTGGGCGCAGTTCAAGCTCGGCGAGCTGCTGCTGGACCAGGGCGACTCGGCGTCCGCGCGGGAGCGTTTTCTCGCCGCCCTGGCGCTGAAGCCCGACCTGGCCAAGGCGCGGCTGTGTCTCATCCCGGCGGACGAGCGCCTGTGCGTGAGCATCGGCGGGGCCGCGGCCGGGCACGTGGCCGTGAGCCTGGACGCGCTGGCCCCCGAGGGGGCGGGTTTGTGGGAGTATCATTTCGCGCGGCGGCGGCCCGACGCCCTGCGCCTGGGCGTCACGCCGGAGCTTGGCCCCGACGGCGCGGAGCGCCTGGCCGGACTGGCGCTGCGCTGGCTCGCGCCGGACGCCGTGCTGACCCTCGTTGGACCCCTCGCGGGGTGTGGAATCGCGCCGGCCGTGCGCGCGGCCTTTGCCCGCCATTTTCCGCCGCAGCGGCTGCGCGTGGCGAGCCCCGAATGAACCCCGAAGGGGGGGGCCGGAAGGTTCCCCCAGATGAACCCCGAAGGGGTTAAAGCCCCCGCGCGGATGCGCCGCTGCGCAGGAAGTCGGCGTAGGCCAGGGCCAGGCCCTGTTCAAGCGGCGTGCGCGCGGTCCAGCCGGCCCGCGCCAGCCGGCTGACGTCCAGGAGCTTGCGCGGCGTGCCGTCCGGCCGGGAGGCGTCGAACGCCAGCTCGCCGGCGTAGCCCACGGTCTTTTGCACCAGCTCCGCCAGCTCGCGGATGGTGATGTCCGCGCCCGCGCCGATGTTCACGAGCGGCGGGGCGAAGCGCTCCGCGCGCAGGTCGGTGTCGCCCAAAAGCGGCAGGTAGCGCTCCTCCGGCAGGGTCAGCACAAACACGCAGGCCTCGGCCATGTCGTCGCTGTAGAGGAACTCGCGGCGCGGCGCGCCCGTGCCCCAGACGGCCACCCGCGGGTCGCCGCGCAGCTTGGCCTCGTGGAAGCGGCGGATGAGCGCCGGGATGACGTGCCCGGCCTCGGGGTCGTAGGTGTCGCCCGGGCCGTAGAGGTTGGTGGGCATCACCGCCAGCCAGCGCCTGCCGTGCTGGCGGTTGGCGCTCCAGCACAGCTCGATGCCGGCGATCTTGGCCAGGGCGTAGGGCCGGTTGGTGGGCTCCAGCGCGCCGGTGAGCAGGTGCTCCTCGCGCAGGGGCTGCGGCGCGAGCCGGGGATAGATGCACGACGAGCCCAAAAACAGCAGCCGGTCCACGCCGGTCTCCAGGGCGCCGCGCAGCACGTTGAGCTCCACGGCCAGGTTCTCGGCGATGAAGTCCCAGGGCTGGGCGCTGTTGGCCGCGATGCCGCCGACCTTGGCCGCGGCGAGGACGACATGCTCCGGCCGCTCGGACGCGAAGAACGCGCGCACGGCCGCGGCGTCGGTGAGGTCCAGCTCCTGGCGCGTGCGCGTGAGGACGTTGGCGAAGCCCCGCTTTTGAAGCTGGCGCAGGATGGCCGAGCCCACCAGGCCGCGGTGCCCGGCGACGAAGATCGTGGCGCTTTTGTCCATGCGCTACTCGCTGTAGTCGTAGGCGTCGAAGCCGCTGCGCCGCACGAGATCGTCGCGCTCGGCGCCGCGCAGATCCTCGCGCACCATCTCGGCCACCATGTCCCGGAAGGGGATGCGCGGAACCCAGCCCAGCTCCTCGCGGGCGCGGGTGGGGTCACCCAGCAGGGTCTCCACCTCGGTGGGCCGGAAGTAGCGCGGGTCCACGCGCACGATGACCCGGCCGGACGCGTCCGCGCCGGTCTCCTCCAGGCCCGCGCCGGACCAGGAGACGGGCAGGTCCAGGGCCTGGGCCGCGGCGTTGACGAAGTCGCGCACGCTGTACTGCGCGCCCGTGGCGATGACGTAGTCGCGCGGCGCCGCCTGCTGGAGCATGAGCCACTGCATCTCCACGTAGTCGCGGGCGTGCCCCCAGTCGCGCAGGGCGTCCAGGTTGCCCAAATACAGGCAGTCCTGCAGCCCGAGCTTGATGCGCGCCAGCGCGCGGGTGATCTTGCGGGTGACGAAGGTCTCGCCGCGCAGGGGCGACTCGTGGTTGAACAGGATGCCGTTGCAGGCGTACATGCCGTAGGCCTCGCGGTAGTTCACCGCGATCCAGTAGGCGAAGAGCTTGGACACGGCGTAGGGGCTGCGCGGGTAGAAGGGCGTGGTCTCCCTCTGCGGGATCTCGCGCACCTGGCCGAAGAGCTCGCTGGTGGAGGCCTGGTAGAAGCGGGTCTTCTCCGCCAGGCCCAGCGCCCGGATGGCCTCCAGGATGCGCAGCGCGCCCAGCGCGTTGGTGTTGGCGGTGTACTCGGGCAGCTCGAAGCTCACCGCCACGTGGCTCATGGCCGCCAGGTTGTAGATCTCGTCGGGCCGCACCTGCTGGACGATGCGGAAGATGTTGGCGCTGTCGGTCAAATCGCCGTAGTGCAGCACGAGCCTGCGGTCGGACTCGTGCGGGTCCTGGTAGATGTGGTCGATGCGCGCGGTGTTGAAGGAGGAGGCGCGGCGCTTGACGCCGTGGACCTCGTAGCCCTTCTCCAGCAGCAGCTCGGCCAGAAGCGCCCCGTCCTGCCCCGTGACGCCCGTGATCAGCGCGACCTTGCGTGTCATGTCTTCTTCTCCCCAGGCCGGCCGGCCTGTGCGGCGTGTTGCGGACGCGCCTGCTCCGGCGCGGCGCAGTAGTCCTTCCAGAATTCCGGGCTCGACAGGCGGCCTGCCTCGCGCCGCCAGGCCGCGCGCGCCTTCTCCCACGCGCCGCGCCCGTTCCACAGGGCCTTGAAAAGTCTGAAGGCCAGCCCACGGCCCAATTCCTGGTCGATGTCCCGGACGCCCGAGAACCCGGCCTCGCGGTGCAGGAACCGCGCCTCGCGGCAGAGGAAGTTCTTGCGCCACTGGCTTGCGCCGCCGACCCAGACCTGCATGGGCGCGCCGCGCAGCAGGCACTTGGGCAGCAGGTGCCCGCCCAGGCTCAGCCTCCGCACCAGGCCGCGCAGCAGGCCGTCCCTCGCCGGCTGCTCAAAGCCGAAGGTCTCCGTCGGCGTGAACTCCCGCAGGTTGTCGTCCAGGCCCTTGGCCTCGGCGGCCAGGCCGGACATGAGCGCCTCGGGCTCCACGCGGGTGAACAGCCCGGGCCCGCGCAAAAAGTCCTCGAAGGCCCGCACGAGCATGAGCACCATGCCGTAGTTGAACCGGCACAGGTCGTTCTCCAGGTCGGCCAAAAGCGCGCCGGCGATGCGCCAGTACGAGGACTCGCCGTGCAGCGCGTCGATGACCAGCAGGTTGCGCACGAAGAAGTAGCGCTTCACGCTGCTGATCTTGCTGTAGAAGGGCAGGTGCCACACGCCCACGCCCGGCAGGGGCAGCACGGGCACGTTCTGCCGGCGCGTGAGGCGCAGGCCGAACTCGATGTCGTCGCCGATGACGAAGAAGGGCAGGGCCAGGCCGTGCTCGCGCGCGCACCGGGCCGGGAAGGCGAAGAACCACCAGGCCCCGTAGTCCGCGTGCTCGTCGAGAAGCAGCGTGTTCAGCGCGCCGTCGTGCTCCAGGCACAGCCCGCGTTTGAGCCCCAGGATCTTGAGCGGGTTCTCGCCCGGGAGGTCCGCCGCGCGGCCGTACAGCGCCCCGGCCTCAAAGAGCAGGTGCGGCTTCATGAGGTCGAGCATGGCCCCGGCCACGGCCACGGGGGCGTCCGCGTGCTCAAAGAAGGCGATGGTGCGCAGCACGGCCTCCGAGTCGCAGAGGATGTCGTCGTCCATGAGCAGGAGGTGCGTGGCCCGGCCGCGGTCCAGGGCCTCGGCCATGCCCCGGCTGAAGCCCCCGGCCCCGCCGCAGTTGCGGTTGGGGATCAGCGTCGCGCGCGGGTCGGGAAACTCCGCGGCGAAGGCCGCCGGGTCCAGGGTGCGGCCGTTGTCCACCACGATGATGTCCGAGAGCCGCGCGCCCAGATCCGCATCGGCGAGCAGCCCGCGCACCGTCGCCCGCAGGTAGTCCTCGCGCCGGAAGGTGCACAGGACCACGGCCAGGCGCACCGCGGCCGGGGCGTGCGGGGTGGCGATGTCCCCGCCGAAGAACGCGCCGCCCTCGCCGCCCTCGCCGCCCTCGCCGTCGGGCAGGGCCGTGAGCGTGAAGTACAGGCGCTGGTTGGGCTCGCCCCCGCCCGGCAGGGGCAGCGGCGCGAGGACCGGGGCCTCGGGCGCGCAGTGGCGCAGGCTCTCGCGCCAGAGGGCGCGCGGTTCGCCGCCGAAGGCCTGGCCCCACACCGTGACCTCGAAGTCGCCGGCAAGCCGCAGGCGCAGAAAGAACTCCCGCGCGGCCCCGCGCGTGCGGTGCGGGAATTCAAAGAAGCTGTTGAGGTAGCTCGACGCGTTGAGCGTCTGGCCGGGCTGGAAGCGGTACGCCGGGCCGGCTTCGCCGGTCTCGTCCAAAACGGCGGTGGAGCCGTGGGCGAAGCACAGGGCCGTGGCGCCGGGCGTTCGCGGGAAGCGCAGGCGCTGGAGCACGTGCATGCGCTAGCTCCCCTGTCCGGTCGGCTGGCCGGCCAGCTGTTTCGACAGGTGCGCGCGCGCCAGGCGCACCAGGTCCGAGGACTCGCGGTACAGCCGCTGCTTGTTGGCCGAGCTGTGGTTGTCGCGCAATCTCTCGCCCGCGTGGATGCGCGCATGCGCCAGCGCCTGCGGGCTGTGGACGAAGCGCGCGCCGTTCATGGCGAAGCGCAGGTGCATCTCGTGGTCCTGCACGGTCAAGTCCTCGCGGAACCAGCCGAAGCGCTCGTGCAGTTCGCGGCGGTAGAGCTTGCAGATGCCGCAGAGGTACCAGTGGCAGAAGCAGGCCTCGAAGCTGTAGTCCGGCAGGCTGAAGCGGCGCAGGATGTTGCCCGCGTCGTCCACGATGTGCATGTCGGCGTAGGCGAAGTCCGCGCCGGTCTCGGCGAGCAGGCCGGAGAGCTCGGCCAGCATGTTCGGCAAGAGCAGGTCGTCGGAGGCGATGAAGGTCACGAGGCCGCCCGTGGCGGCCTGAAACCCGGTGTTCAAGGCGGCGGAAAGGCCGCGGTTCTCCGCGTGGGCGATGACCCGCAGCTCGCGGCCGGCCTGGGGATAGCGCGGATGGTGCGTGCGCAGCACCTCGCCGGAGAGCTCGTCCAGGTGCGCGGCGAAGGACACGGTCTCGGTGTCGATGGCGCGCCGGTATGCGTCGAGCACCGCCGCGGTGTCGTCGGACGAGCCGTCGTCCACCGCGATGATCTCCACCTCCGGGTAGTCCTGGAACCAGATGGAGTCCAGCGTCATGGGCAGGTATTTCGCCTGGTTGTAGCAGGGCACGATGACCGAGGCCCTTGGCCGGGCTTTCGGGGATGCGTTCATGCGGTCCCTCCTGGATGGATTTTCTTGAAGGTGTCGATCCAGCTAGTGTTCTCGATGTCCATGAGCGCGGCCTCGCCCCAGGCCTCGGGGTTGTCGAAGTACAGGCCCTGCCAGAAATAGTGCGTCACGCGGCTGCGCAGCTCCTCGGCGCTGGCCCAGCGCTGCGGGTAGGGGTACTTCTCCCAGAAGAAGCCGGCCCACTCCGTGTCCACCACCAGGAACAGGTCGCGGAAGAAGGCGAAGCTGTCGTGCAGGGTGCCGGCAAGATCCCAGCCGATCCGCTTGGCGTAGCTGCGCGCGAACCAGGTCTCCGGGAAGATCATGTCCCGCGAGAGCTCGGACAGGGTGCGCGTGTTGTCCCAGATGAGCTCGCGGCTGTCCAGCGGGCAGTCCCAGTAGGCCAGCACGTCCTCGGCGTGGCCGTAGGTCATGAGGTCCGAGACGCTGTAGGGCAGGAACTTGTTGCTGCAGTTGTCCAGGGCCACCAGCCGGCCGCCCGGGCCGAGGCTTCTGCAGCGGCTGTCGTCATAATTCCGGCGCAGGGCCTCCAGCTGGTGGAACAGGCCCTTGGCCAGCAGGAAGGTGTCGGAGCGGGTCTTGAGCACGCGTTTTGCCCCGCGCTCCACGGCGCGGCGCACCCCGGCCCGGCTGGACACGATCTGGAAGTTGCGGTTGCCCAGGCCGCCGAAGGCCGGCGGCTGGCTGGTCAGCACCTCGTCGGCGAAGGGCCGCGCGTCGTCCAGGCATTCCTGCGGCGTATCGGCCCAGGTGGAGATGATAATATGCATTTCCGGGTAGTTGTGCGCGAAGTGGCGCAGCACCAGCGGGGTCAGATCCTTGTAGTACGGGCCCTGGATCACGATGGCCGTGTCCGAGGCGGCCGGGGGCTTGGGTCTGGCCGCGCGGCGGCAGGCCTCCAGGTAGGCGCGGATGTCCTCGTAGATCACGTCGTTTAAGGCCACGAGGATCTTGAACTCTCCCAGGCGCATGAGCTGCTCCTTGATGGCTGGGTGGGCGTGCGAGCAGATGACCACGCAGGTCGCGGCCGGGTTCTCGGCGGCGAGGTCGTGCGGGCTCCGGATCTCCAGCCCGTCCACGGACGCGCCCCAGCGCCCGGGGTCGTTGTCCACCACGTAGGCGAAGGGGATGTCCAGGAGGGAGCGGACGGCGCGGAAGAAGCGCCCGGACCCCCAGGCCACGTATTTCCGGCTGTGCGAGGCGTCGCGCATGCCTGGCCCTGCTCCTTGTTTCTCCCCTCGCGCATGCAACCCGCGTGCCCGGACGCGTGCGGTCACAGGAAGCGCGCGAGGTTCTCCGCCAGCTGCGCCGGGGCGCCCAGGCAGCGGAAGCTTTCCGGCGCCACGGGAAAGGCCGTGACGCGGCCGCCGCGCCGGATGAGCTGGTTGTACACGCCGGAGAGGTAGTATTCGCCGCGCGCCATGTCGCCGTAAATCTGCTGGTCGATGGCCGCGCGCAGGAAGTCCCTGCCGCGGCGGAAGTGGTACAGCCCGCAGAGGGCGTGGGCCGACACCGGCTCCTTTTCGCGGGTGCCCGTGGCCAGGCCGCGCTCGTCCAGCTCCACGTAGGAGTAGCAGCTCTCGCCCGAGGCAAAGGTCATGAGGCAGCCGGCCCCTTCGGGCCTGTCCGGGCCGTCCTCGGCCGCCGCGAGAAAGGCGCGCAGCGTCGCGTTGTCCACCACGGTGTCGGAGTCGCTCACGAGCAGCGGCGCGTCCGGGTCGATCTGCTCGAAGGCCGCCAGGCAGGTGCAGGCCGCGCCCAGGGTGGGCCGGGCCACGGCCGCGAACCGCGCGCCATAGCCCCGCTCCAGCCGCGCCAGGCGCTCGGGGTGCTCGGCGCGGAAGCGCTCCTGGATCACCAGGACGAGGCGGGAGTCCGGCGCGGCCAGGCCGTCCAGCACGCGCTCGATCATCATCTTCCCGGCCACGTCGATGAAGGGCTTGGGCAGGGCGAAGCCCTCCCTGGCGAAGCGCGAGCCCAGGCCGGCCATGGGCACGAGGATGGTGCGCACGGGGCGCCTCCCTTTGGCCCCGGCCTAGCGGCCCAGGGCCTCGTTCAGCCGGCGCACGGCCGTGAGGTAGAAGGCCGTCTGCCGCCTGGGGTCGTCGGAGTGCAGGGGGATCATGGTCAAGAACAGCAGACCCTCGATGAGCCGGATCTCCGCCAGGTCGTAGCCCTGCCGGATGATGAGCCGGTCGAAGTGCCGGCCGAGCGCCGCGGCGAAGGAGGCCTGCGGGCATTTGAGCGCATACGCCGCCGTCCCCAGGCGCTCCAGGGAGTACAGCCCGGCCACGAAGGAGTCGTACAGGCCCACCGCGCTGTGGCGCAGCTTGGCGATGTCGTAGCGCGGGTCGCCGTAGATGCCCTGGGTCTTGAACCGGCCGCGCGGATCGATGAGCTTGAACACGAAGTGCAGCGGGTCGAAGAGGATGTTGGAGAAGCAGAAGTCGCCATGCGCCACGCAGCGCGGGGCGTCGCCGGCCAGGGCGGCCGTGGCCGCCAGCAGATCCTCGCGCAGGGCCGGCAGGTTGCGGCAGGCCTGGCCGTTGATCAAAAGCGCGGCCGGCTCCATGAGCGCGGCGATGTGCGGCAGCCGCGCCGCGGCCTCGATGCGCCGGGCGGTCTTGACCAGGTAGATGTCCGTGAGCTCCCCGCGGTCCGGCGGGGCGGCGTGGCTTCTGAACAGCCGGTGCACCTCCAGCAGGGCCTCCAGGATGCCCAGCCAGTCCTCCAGGTTGTTCTGGCCGTAAAGGTAGAGCTCGGCCAGGGTCTGGTAGCCGTAAAGCTCCAGCTCCACGGTGACGCTCTCCGGGGTCTGGCTGAGCCCGGCCACGCGCGGGGCGAACAGCGCCAGCTCGCGCGGGAGCGAGCGGTACCAGTTGACCTCGTCCAGGAGCTTCTGCTTCTTGCGCGAGGTCTTGATGAGCACGCCGCGCACCCTGTCCACGCGGATGGCGTTGAACTCCCGGGTGCTGAAGTGCGACAGCCGGGCCTGCAGCAGGCCCGAGGCATGGCCGAAGTCGAGCCAGTCCGCGGTCTCGCGCACGGCAAGCGGCCGCTCGGCCGCATAGGCCATGAGCACGCCGGAAAGCTCCGTCTCGCCCTTCAGCAGGGCGCTGTTCACCAGCCGCCGGAGCAGGGCGGTGTCGGAAAAGCTGTAGTGGCCCACCAGGGCCAGCTTGCCCTTGAGGGGCACGTCGAACTGCTTGTCGTACACGTCCTTGAGCCGGCCGGCGGCGTCGCGCGTGACCAGGCACCACGGCCGCGAGGCCTTGATGCGGCCGGAGGCCAGCAGCACGTCCGGCGCCGGCGCGGCGGACTCCTGCACGGCCGTGTCGCCGAGCACCACCTGGGTGGGCGCGGTCTCGTCCGCAGCGGCCAGGCCGGCGGCCAGCGAGGTCAGGATGCTGCCGCCCTCGCCGATTGCGTGGGCCCGCACCTCCGGATAGCGGTGCTCCAGGATGGCCTGAAGCCGCCTGTTGGCGCGGCGCACCACGATGTCCACGCCGCCGGACTCGGCCGCGCCCTTGGCGAAAAGCGAGTCCAGGCACCAGGCGATGGCCGGCCGGCCGCCCACGGGGATGAGCCCCTCGTCGTCGCTCAGGCCCACCGGGATGTTCTTGGGATTAATGCGCCCGGCGCAGAGCACCACCGTGTTCCGGCGCGCGGCGCGGGGCTCGGGCGCGGCCGGGCTCACTTGGCCCCCAGGGGCAGGCGGCGCTGTTCCTGGCCGCGCCGCAGGGTCACCTGGCCGGGCTCCACGGACACCAGCGTCCAGCCGCGGGCGGCCTCGCCGGGCCTGAGCGACACGGCCTCGCCGTCCACTTGCAGCATGGCCACGGGGCGCTCGCCCCCGGCGATGACCCCCACCAGGCGGAAGCCCTCCATGCCCGTGTGGGCCGCCGGGACGGGCCTGGGCTGGGCCGGCCGGGCCGGGGCCTGCTGGCCCTGCTGGGCCGGCTGCTCCTGCTGGGCCGGGGCGACGATGAGGCCCTGCACGCGCGTGCCGCCGGAAAGCGGGGCCGAGGCCTTGACGCCGGGCGCCGCCGGCGTCAGCGAGGGCTCCAGCGGCGCAAAGCCCGCCTGGGGCGGCCGGGGCTGCGGTTTGGCCGCCTGGCCGGCCGGGGCCTTGGCCGGGGCCGGCGGCTCGGACAGGGCCGAGGGGCCGGGCGGGGTGAAGGGCGTGCTCTCCAGGCTCAGCACGTTGCGTTCGAGCACCGCGCGCACCGGGGACTCCTCGGCGTAGCCCAGGCCCTTGGCGCGCAGCTCCTCCGGCGGCCGCAGGGTCGGCGTGGGCCGCGGCACGAAGCTCGTGGCCAGGTACGCCACGCCCAGGCCCATGGCCGCGGGCAGGGCCAGCCTGGGCAGGGTGCGCCAGAGGATCCGCATCGCGCCTCCTTGCCTTCCCCGCTACCCGGCCAGCGCGGCGGCGATCCGTTCCTGCACCTCGGCCGTGAGGTAGGGGTGCATGGGGATGCTGAAGACGCGCGACGCCAGGTTCTCGCTCACGGGCATGTCGCCGGCCGCGTGGCCCAGGTTGGCGAAGGCCGGCTGCAGGTGCAGCGGCGTGGGATAGTAGATGCTCGTGGGCACGCCGGCCTTGGCGAGCTTCGCCAGCAGTTCGCTCCGGTGGGCGGCGTCGCGCGCCAGGATGCTGTACTGGGCGTAGACCGAGAGGGAGCCCTCGGGCACGTGGGGCAGGGTCAGCCCGGCGATGGGCGAGAGCAGCGCCTTGTAGCGCGCGGCCACCTCCTGGCGCAGGCCGATCTCCTCCTCGAAGAGGGCGAACTTGGCCAGGAGCACCGCGGCCTGCATGGTGTCCAGCCGGCCGTTGACGCCCAGGCGCACGTTCTCGTACTTGTCGCGGCCCTGGCCGTGCACGCGCACCGAGCGCAGGATTTCCAGCAGGCCCGGGTCGTCGGTGAAGCACATGCCGCCGTCGCCGTAGCAGCCCAGCGGCTTGGCCGGGAAGAAGGACGTGCAGGCGATCTGGCCGAAGGAGCAGGCCCGCCGCGTGAGGCCGGAGAGCCGCATGGTGGCGCCGAAGCTCTGGGCCGCGTCCTGGATGACGAAAAGCCCGTGCTCCGCCGCCACCGTGAGCAGCCGTCCGTAGTCGGCGAGCAGGCCGAAGAGGTCCACCGGGATCACGGCCTTGGGCGTGAGTTTGCCGGCGTGCCTGGGCAGGGGGTGGAGCTTCACGTCGCCGGTCGCCACCGCGCGCACGGCCAGCGCGAGCCGGTCCGCGTCGATGTTGTACGTCACCGGGTCCACGTCCACGAACACCGGGGTGGCGCCGAGCAGCGCCGGGGCCTCGGCCGTGGCCATGAAGGTGAAGGGCGGGCAGAACACCGCGTCGCCCGGGCCCACGCCCAGGGCCATGAGCGCCATGATCAGCGCGTCCGTGCCCGAGGCGCAGCCCACGGCGTGGCGCACTCCGCAATAGGCGGCCAGGCGCTCCTCAAGGCGGGCCACGTCCGGTCCGCCGATGAACGCGCCGGACTCGAGCACGCTCGCGATGCCGCTCTGCACCTCTGCGGCCACGCGTCGGTACTGGGTCTTGAGGTCGATGAAGGGGATGCTCATAGGGTGAAGGCCTCCGTCTGCCCGGTGGGCGCCTTGGCCGGGGGCAGAACTTCGTAGATGCGCACCTGGGGGAATCCCTCGTGCACGAGTTTGAAGTAGCGGGTCAGCTCCGGCCGCGCGGGATCGCCGATGAGCAGTTGCACGGCCATGGAGTTGTACGCCAGGTCGTCCATGAGCACGGCCTGCTTGGCGATGTCGTTGACGATCAAATGCGGCCCGCCGGGATTGCCCGGGAAGTTGAGCCGCCGCACGCCCTGCGCCGTGATCTGGTCGATGCTGCTTATGGGGAAGGGCGCGCCCATGCCGCCCGGCCCGCCCATGACCATGCCGCCCCGGGTGGTGTCCAGCTTGAAGGCCTGGTTCACGTCCTGGGTCTTGGCATGCGCGCCCTTGCCCGCGGCCACGTCCCAGGCGCCGTAGAAGGTCAGCCAGTGCAGCAGGGTCACGTTCTCCCAGCAGACCACCAGGTACTGCGTGGCGGGCCGCTGCATGGGCACGTCGTCCGCCGCCAGGGACTCCAGCTCCAGGCGCACGTCCTTGGCCGCCATCTTGTCCCAGCGGCGCGCGGGATCCTCCCCGAGCCCGGCGGAAAGCAGGATCACCTGCGCCGCCTGGCGGAAGCTCGGGGTGGTCAGCGCCAGGGCCGTGGGGTAGATGTCGCGGCCGTTGTGCTTGCCGCCGTCGCTGGGGGTCATGCGCTCGGCGTAGTACTGCGTGGCGTAGCCGAAGTCCCACCAGGTCCAGACCCCGGCGTCCCTCGGCGCGATGGTCGCGAGCTTCTTGAGCGCCAGCGCGTGGGGCGGGGTCAGCACCGGGGTGGGCGCATAGGACGTGTAGATGGAGACATAGGCGAGGATGCCGGCCGCGGCGATCACGGCCTGCACCGCGACGAGCGCGCGCGTGCCCGCGCCCGTGCGGTGGAGCAGGGCGCGCGCCAGCCAGTGCGCGCCGACGCCCAGGCCGAGCGCGAAGGCCGGGCCGCCGAACATGGCGAAGCGCACGCCCATGAACAGGCTGGCCCCGCCGATGCCGATGAGCGGGAGCATGAGCGCCATGGCCGGCCTGAGCGCCAGCAGGGCGGACACGCCGAGCAGGCTGGCCGCCCCGACCCAGGGCGACATGGACATGCCCGCGAAGAAGGTCGGCCAGTCGGCCACGTTGCGGGCCTCGCGGATGCTCTGGGTGATGCCGGGGTAGACCGGGGCCTGGACCGCGCCGCCGGCCCTGGCCGTCTCCACCGCGGGCTTGAAGTAGCTCATGACCTTGGTCAGGAAGGGACCGAAGGGCGAGAACATGCCGTACAGCGTGGCGATGGCGAGCAGCGCCCCCAGCCAGACCCAGGGGTGGTCCAGCACCGGCCGCAGGCGCGCGGGCCGCTTCCAGAGCAGCGCCGCCACAGCGGCGGCCGCGGCGACGGCGGCCAGGTTCGCCGGCACGGGCCGGAAGATGTAGACGCTGTAGAGCCGGTTGCCGCCATAGGCGGCCAGCATGAACACGATGAGCAGCTGCAGGGCCTTCAGGCGCTGGCCCGGCCGGGCGGTGAGCAGGCCCACGGCCAGGGCCAGCCAGACCATGATCACGCCCAGGTGATGGATGTCGTCGTGGGCGAAGGGCGCCGCGCGCGCCACCAGGCCGTAGGCCAGGGCCAGCCAGGGCAGCCAGGCCGGGAGTTCATCGCCCTGGGCGCGCTCCCCGGGCGTGGCCAGCCAGGCCCGCGTGCAGCAGAACGAGAGCAGGTGCGCCAACAAAAAGCCGATGAGCAGCGGCATGAGCAGGGTGAACACGTCGGAGTCATAGTAGCCCAGGCGCGAGCGGAAGAAGAAGCCCGGCGAGAGCGCGCCCAGGCAGCCCGCGGCGAGGGCCGCCCGGCGGCCGGCGAGCAGCCAGGCCCACAGGGCCGTGACCACGGCCGTGAGGCTGCCCAAAAAGGCCGGGGCCCAGAAGCCGATCTTCCACAGCGGCGCTCCGAAGAGCGCGGCCAGCCCGGCCGCCAGCCTGGACATGCCGAAGGTGGCGTAGGCGTTGACGCCCTTGGCCCCGGCCAGCCAGCCGTAGGCGTCGTGGGTGGACATGACGACCTCGTCCCCGGCCATGAGGTTGGGCGCGAGCCACTGGCCGGCGTCCATGACGCGCAGGCCCAGCGCCGCGCAGTAGCCCAGCAGGGCGATGGCCAGCAGCCACTTCCAGTCCGCGGCGAAGTCCGGCCGTTCGTCGAGGAAATCGCTTGTCCGCACGTATGATCTGGAAAAGGGCATCAGTGTCCTCCGCCTTGCGTGAGGGGTTGTGGGGCGGCCAGGCCCCTGGGCTCGGCGTGCGCCGGGGCGGGTTGCCGCGCCATGCGGGCGCACAGCGCGATGACCAGCCGCGCGGGCCCCGGGGCGTTTTTTGAGCCGGAAAGCAGGGTCCAGTCGGAGTCCCGGGGCGTGGCCGGCAGGGCTCCTCCAGAGACAAGCAGGAGCACCGCGCCCTCGCCGAGGCGCGCGCTGGCCGTGAACGGCGCGCCGGGGAACAGGGCGTCCTCCAGGCTGACCTCGAGGCGCACGCCGCCCTCGTCCCTGCCGCCCGCGCCGCCCGTCACGTCGCCCGCCACGTTGTCCGGCGGCAGGTGCGGGGTCAGCACCAGGCGGAAGCGGTCGCCCGCGGCCCCCTGAAGCGTCTGGGCCGCGCTCACGCGGGCCTCGCCGCCGTCCTGCACCGCGGCGCGCGGCCGGGCCAGCACGCGCACCTGCGGCTCCGCGGCGAGCAGCGCCGCCAGCCCGTCCAGGCCGGGGGCGTTGGCTCCGTTTTGCCCCGCCGGCACCGCCTGGCCGGCGACCGCCTCGGCCGCCTTGCCGCGGTAGCTCGGCGAAGCGCCCGTCGCGGCCAGGGCAAAGGCCCGTCCGCCCTGGGCCGGAGTCTGGGCGGAGGCGCCGCCGCCCACGGGCGTCAGGGTCAGCCCCGCCGGGGAAACGCCGGCCGGGAACTCCGCCACCACGGCCTCGATGAGCACCCGGGGCCTGGGCCGGTCCAGCTCGGCCACCAGGCGCTCGGCCCGGGCCATGTCCTCAAGCCCGGCCAGCACCACCACGGCGCCGGCCTCGGCGTCCACGCGCACGCGCAGGCTCTCCCTGGCGCCGGCCAGCCGGGACAGCGCCTCGGCGACCTGCTCGGGCCTGGCGTGGCGCAGCCGGAAGGCCTTGAGCGCCGGGGCCTCGCTGCCGCCCTCGTCCATCTGGGCCAGCAGCTTGAGCCCCTGGGCCAGCTGGGCCTCGTCGCCGGCGAGGAGCACGGAGTTGCTCCAGGCCAGCGCCAGCACCGCCGGCGGCCTGCCGGGCAGGCCCTTGAAATGCATCTCCAGCGTGCGCGCGCTCAAGGAGGCCTGGGCGCGGCGCAGGGGCGCGATCTCGGCCCGCGCGGCCGGGGGCGCCGCCTCCAGGGCCGCCAGCACCGCGCGCGCCCGGGCCACGCGTTCGGCCAGGTCGCGCAGCACCACGGCCCGCGCCGGGACCGAGGCCCGCACCACCCCGCTGTCCGAGCGCAGGCGGTCGAGCAAAAGCGCGGTCTGGGCCGGATCCTGGCCGGGCGGCAGGCGCTGCGCCAGGATCTGCGTCTGGACCTCGCCCGCAGGACGCGGCGCGGCCAGGGCCCCGGCGGGTCCGGGCAGCACGTACAGCATGCCCTCGCGCCGGATCTGACTCAGACCGCCGGCCTCGAGCACCAGGGCGAACAGGGCGTCGAGTTCGCCCGCGCTCGCGCCCTGCTTGCAGACCAGGCTCACGCCGGCCCGGGGCAGCTGGTCCTCGCGGAATACCGGCCTCAGCCCGGCGAACTGTCCCATGAACAGCAGAAAGTCCTTGAACGCCGCGTTCTCCAGGCTGGCCCGCAGGGTGTCTCCCGCCGCCGGCGCCGCGGGGGCCGCCTGGGCCCCGGCCATGCCGAGGATCCCGGCGAGCCCGGCCAGCAGGGCCAGCAGGCAGGCCAGGGCCGGCAGCGCGCGGGCTGGCGCGGAGCGCGGGCGTTTCAGGCGCATGATCCCCCTTCGCGCGGGGCGCGTCCGGGCGCGGGCGTCCGGACGGCCGCGAGGCCTACAGGTTCGCGTCAAACGTCGGTTAATACCCGGTTTTGCGCCGGAGGGCAAATCACTGCGGCAGGGCGGCCTCGCCCAGAAAGTCGCGCAGCGCGCCCTGGGCTTTGAAGGGGAAGGAGTCGTGGCCGCGCAAAAGTTCGCCGGTGACGGCGTAGGGCGAGTCGAGCAGGGCCCCGGTGATGGAGGCCGTGCCCTCGGCGCGCACCTGCACCGGCGCGCGCAGGGTGAAGGAGCGGATGCGCAGGACGCCCTGCTCGTACTCCAGGGCCAGGGCGGCGTCGCCCAGAAGCAGCCCGCCGGGCAGCTTGAGGGCCGTGCCGCGCAGGTCCAAAAAGGCCTTCTCCAGCTCGTTTTGGTCGCGCAGCACGCGACCCTCGCCGCGGACGTCCACCCGGCCGCCGATGTCGCGCCGGCCCAGGCAGGCGAGCTCGGCCGCGCCGCGCACGTCGAAGTCCCCGGTGTCCAGGAAGACCACGCGCACGGATCCGCCGCCGGTGTCCGCGCGCAGGCTGAGCAGCGGCGACATGCCCAGGCGAACGTCCAGCGACACCAGCCGGGGAGCGAAGGGCCAACCCGGGGCCTCGGCCGAAAGCCCGTTGACCCGGAAGCCGAAGGGGCCGGCGCGGTCCACGTTCTGCCAGCTCAGGTGCACGCCGGGCAGCCGGGCGCTCAGGCGGCGCAGCCCCAGATCCCAGAGGGTGTCCCAGGGCAGGTAGAGCACCACCCCGGCAAGGAAGCCGAGCAGGAGCCCCAGCACGGCGGCCCCGCCCAGGCGGCTCCTGGCCGCCGCGGGCTCTGTGCCGGTGTTGGAAGCGTTTTCCGGCATCCTAGTGCTCCAGGACCAGGTCCAGGTCCGCGCGCTTGTCGTTGCCCGGCGTGGGATACACGCCCGCCGAGGTGGTGGTGAGCCCGGCCAGCAGGCGCAGGTCGCGCAGGATCTCCACCATCTCCCGCAGGGTCAGGCCGGTGGCGTGCAGCCGCAAATTCTGCCGCCCCTGCAGGTCCTGTTCGGGAACGACCCGCAGGCGGCCCTGGCCCACGCCCGCGGCGCGGGCGATCTGCTCCGCGGCCACCAGCGGGGCCAGGCTTTCGAGCTGGCCGCGGCGGTCGCGCAGGTCCATGACCTCCGCGGCCAGCGGGGCCACGGACAGGTAGGCCTGGCCGGCCTCCTCGTAGGCCTTCTCCGACAGGCGGGTGAAGGCCGAGAGCACGGCCCAGCCGGCGAAGAGCAGCACGGCCCAGGCCGTGATCAGCAGCCGCCACAGCCGCCGCTGCGCCGGGGCGGAAAGATGCGTCAGCCGCGCCACCACCCGCCAGGTCACTGGTCCTCCCCCCGGGGCGGGGCGGCCCGGTCGCGCACCTTGACGGAAATTTCGAAGCGCACCGGCTGGGACAGGGTGTCGGCCTTGTCCACGGCGAACACGAAGGCCTCCTCGGTGGCCAGCGCGGCCTTGTAGCGTTCGAGTTCGGCCACGCTCGCGGCCGCGCCCGTGGCCACGCCGCTCTGCGAGGCCATGGACAGGGACTGGATGCGCACGCCGCCGGGCGCGCGGCGCGAGAGCGCGGCCAAAAGCTCCACCAGGTCCAGGCGCTGGGCCGACTCGGCCCGGAGCCTGCCCAGCTCGAACTGCAGCCGGCCGTAGGGCGAGCGGCCCGGATCCCCGGTCATGGCCCGGCGGTAGAGCTGCTGCACGGCCCCCTCCAGCGCGTTGGCGCGGCGCTGCTCCTGCCACCAGCGCAGGCCCTGCCCGGCGCAGAAGAGCAGGCCGATCAGCGTCACGGCCGCGAAGATGCGGGCGTAGCGGCGGTGCTCGGCCTCGGGCAGGGGATGCGGGTGCTGTTCGTCGTGCTGCATGAGCGTCCTGTTGCGTGCATGTGTCAGGCCTTGGGCCCGCACGTCCTGGCTCTGGTCCATGCCGGGAACCGGGCCGGCTTGTCCAGCGCGAAATGCGCCGCGCCGCCGTGCCGGCGCCGTTGGCCGGGGGCGCAGAGCCCGGCGAAATGAATGCAAAAAACATTCCCGATGCCGCCGCGGCCCTGGCCCGGACGCGGCGCTTCGCCAAGGAAAAACGCCCCGCCGGCACGGGGCCGCCAGGGCGTGCGCTTCGCGCGCTTCGGGCGCTTCGGGCGCTTCGCGCCGTGTTCTTTTCCCGTGGCTAGGGCAGGGGCAGGCCCAGGGCGTCGATGTTCAGTTCGCCCGTGAAGGTCAGCTCGGCCGCGCCCTTGAGGAACACCCGCCCGCTTTCCAGGCTGGTCTCCAGCACCTCGCCGCCGCTGGTCTGGTGGGCCACGCCCCCGTCGGCCAGGCCCAGGGCGTGCAGCACCACCTGCACCGCCGACACGCCGGTGCCGCAGGCATAGGTCTCGGCCTCCACGCCGCGCTCGTAGGTGCGCACCAGGGTGCGCCCGCGGTCGAGGAGCTGCACGAAGTTGGCGTTGGTCCCGGCCGGGGCGAAGTGCTCGTGGAAGCGCACCGCGCGGCCGAGCGACGCCACGTCCACGGCGCGCGCGTCCGGCGTCAGGATGACCGCGTGGGGCACGCCGGTGTTCACGAAGTGCACCTCGGTGTCGCGGCCGTGCAGGCTCAAATGCGTGCCCAGCGCCAGGCCGGCCGGCTCGGTGAGCTGCACCTTGACCAGCCCGGCCGCCGCGTCCACGGCGATGGCGACGGGCCCGGCGTCGGTGAGCAGCACGCCGCGCTCGCCCATGAGGCCCAGGGCGTGCCCCAGGCGGCCGGCGCAGCGGCTGGCGTTGCCGCACATCTCCGCGCGCGAGCCGTCGGCGTTGAAGAAGCGCCAGCGGATGTCCGCGCCCGATTCCGCAGGGGCGGGCTCCAGGAAGAACAAACCGTCCGCGCCCACGCCGAAGGCCCGCGGGCAGATGCGGCGCGCCCACTCGGCCATGAGCGCCTCGGGCAGGCGCAGCACGCGGTTGTCCATGGCCACGAAGTCGTTGCCGCAGCCCTGCAGCTTGTAGAAGGGCGCGCGCGCGCCGAACATGGTGCTCATGGATCGCTCCTGGGCGGAAGTGCCGCCAGGGGACAATAGAAAGCATGAGGGCCGGGTTCGTCAAGGGGCGCGGTGCGGTGGCCGAGGCTAGGGCCCGGCCTCGAAGGCCGGATGGTGCGCCACGTCGCCCCCGGGCTCCGGCCCGGCGGGCGGCGGGCAGGGCGCGAACGTTCGCGGCGCGCCGGGGCAGGCCTGGCGCAGGGCCTCCACGAGGAGGCGCTCGGTCCGCCGGCTGATGGGGTGGTCGGCGAAGGCCGCGAGGTTGATCTCGCGGATGGCGGCCGGGCTGGGCGGGATCTCGGGGCGGATGCGCGGGCCCGGGGTCCCGTTTCCGCTAGCCCAGCCACTGCTCCAGGGTCGGCGGCGGCCGCAGGATGCCCGGCGGCGCGGCCCAGACCTGCGGCTTGGAGAGGTCCGCGCCCTTCTGCACCACGGACACGGGCCGGTCGCTGGAGACCACCACCACGATGAGCTCCGGGTGGGAGTGGGTGAAGCGCAGGGCGGAGTTGTAGCGCGCCCCGCGCGAGCGGTCCTCGCCCGGGAAGGCCGGGCCGTCCATGAGGCAGGCGAAGCCGCAGAGCTGGTTCTTCCCCGCGGAGACGTGCAGGGCCCCGTCCACCTTGGCCAGGCCGGCGGCCAGGGCCAGCCGCTCGTCCGTGTCCAGCGGCATGGGCGGCTCCAGCGTGTGCCCGGCCAGGGTCAGAAGCGGGGTGTACGGATCGATGACCAGGGAGCAGCCGTACTTCTGCTCGCCGGCGATGGCCACCAGCCGCGAGACCGCGGCGAAGAGCGTGCTGCGCTGATCGCCGTCCAGGGGCCATTCCAGCAGCGCCTCCTCCAGCGCCACCAGGTTGGGCCGGCGGTTGGTGGAGTGGAAGGCCCCGTCGGAGAAGCTGCACGCCGGCTGGCCGTCGAGGTAGAGCATGCCGTGGCGGCCGTTGAACAGGGCGCAGAGGCTGGCCGGAGGCAGCTCGCCCGAGGCGAAGCCGATGATGTGCTCGCCGTCGGACACGAGCACGCGCTGGCTGCGCTCCACGGTGAGCAGCATCTTGCGCACGTGCTTGCCGTTGTCCAGCCGGGGGCGCTCGTTTTGCGGCAGCTTGGCCAGGTAGCGCATCCGCGCCACGCGCGAGGGCTCCACGAAGGCCAGCAGCCCGCGCGCCCAGGCGCCTTCCTCCGGGGTCTTGGAGATCTGGATGATGGCCGAGAGCACGTTGTACACGCGCAGGCGCGTGTCCGGGCCCATGGCGCGGGCGCGCTCGTCCACGATGTGGTCGTGCACCGCGTGGGGGGCCAGCTCCTGGATGGTGTTGGCCGTGGTGTCCAGCGCCAGCAGATCCTGGCTGCCGAGGTTGGTGGCCAGCTGGCGCAGGGCCAGCTCCAGCCAGCGCCGCGTGGGCCCGGCGGCGCAGAGGTCCGGGTGCTGCTCGGTGAACCACATCTGGTAGGCCACGCCGCGCGCCCGGCCGCCCAGGCTCACCAGCCCGGCCAGGCCCAGCCGGCGCTCGTGGTGCTGGTCGAAATAGCCCACCTGCGCGGGGTCGGGCAGGCCGTCCCGCCACTGGTCCGTCTCGAGGAAGTATTCGCGCAGCCGGGGCTCGTGGCCGCGCAGCAGGTTCTGGGGGTCCACCACGAGGAGCGGGTCGCCGGGCTTCTCGGCGTAGATCAGCGCCACCCGCGACGGGCCGGAGAACTCGCACAGGCCCAGGCGCAGCCCCTCCATGACGCTGTGCAGGCAGAGCAGGTGGTGGCGGCTGACGCTCATGGACGCTCCTCGCGGGGAAATGGGGCCGGCTGGCCTGGAAATACTATCCGCAGCACGCCGGAAGCGCAACGGAAAAACCGATGCCGCATCGGCGTTTTCGCGAGGTTTGGCCGCGGCGCGGCGCACGCGCCGCCCTGCCGCCGGCATGGGCGGGGGCCGCGCGCTCATGGGCCAGGCGAAACGTGGCGGCCCCTAGGCCGCGGGGGCCTTCTTGCCGTCCAGGAAATCGAGGAACTTCCTGGCCTCCTCGTGGTCCGGGTTGAGGCGCAGGGCGTTTTCGAGGTGCTCGCGGCACTTCTGCTGGTCGCCGCGGTCGAAGTACACGCGGGCGATGTTGTAGTGCAGGTTCTCGTCCGTGCTGGTGAGGGAGAGCGCGCGGCTGTAGTACTCCAGGGCCTGCTCGTGCATGCGGCTCTTGCGCAGGCTGATGCCGAAGTCGTTGAACAGGTGCTTGTGCTCCGGGGCGAAGGCCGCGTCCAGGCCCACGATGCGGCCCAGGATGTCCTTGGCCTTGGCGGTCTCGCCGCGCTCCACGTAGGTCAGCCCCAGGCCGAAATTGGCGCGCACGTTCTCCTCGTCCACGGCCAGCGCGTTCTCGTACTCGAACTGGGCCGAGTAGAGCGCGCCGCGCTGCCGGCTCTCCTCCGCGCGGGAGACCGTGGCCGAGAGCTCCTGCATCTTGGGGTACACGGTCTTCTGGTACATCTCCGGCTCGGGGTTGTAGCGCGCCAGGAAGTCATCGAGCGGCACGGGCGTGGCCGCGCCGGCGGGCACCATGTTCTTGTTCAGCGGCTGCACCATGACCACGTCGTCCGCGTCCTGGGTGCAGAACCAGTACATCTTGCTGATGGTCTTGCGCTGGGTGGTGCCGGTGCCGACCTTCTCCACGGTCTGCGAGGAGAACAGGCCCTTGATGCGCTTGCCGCCCTCGGGGCGGTACACGGCGGCGTGGGGTTCGTGGGCGTCCTGGTCGGTCATGGCGGGGCCCCTGCTTGCGGAAACTGGTGCTGCGGCGGACTTTTGCCGTGCGCAAGGCTACACGCTTCGCCTCCTGCTGGCAAGCCGGGGCGGATTTGTGCGGGCAAGGCCGCGCAGACGGTCGACAAGTGCGGGCGG
>Ga0209467_1000897_pt1 | contig 31583 bp, 25 predicted proteins | sample Higcelwee11metaG_FD_187175 | JGI IMG/M metagenome (GOLD analysis project Ga0209467, IMG submission 187175) | Freshwater pond sediment microbial communities from the University of Edinburgh, under environmental carbon perturbations - High... | ecosystem: Environmental > Aquatic > Freshwater >... | reverse complement strand
ATTATTTATATTTCTAAGGTTATAGTCTCCTGCCGGAAACTCATTTCCCGTCCAGATATAACTTCCGCCTTCGTTTTTCAACTCCTTTGCCTGTATCAGCACAGGAACTATCTCTCCAAGATCGGGAAAAACCGCAGCATCATCAAGAGTAAGAGGCAGCTCCGCCGCGGCTGCTCTTGCATGAGCCAACTGTATAAAAAGATTGTTCTTATCTATTACCGCATTTTCCACTCCGGTATCGAAAAGCCAGTCACTGTTTATTGCAAGATACTGGTCATTGGGTGTGACATCAAGTATCAAAATTCCGAAAGCCTTCCCCCCCCTCCTTCCGGCTCTGCCCAGTTGCTGCCAGAAGGATGCCTTGGTGCCCGGAAATCCAGCCTCAACAACTATGTCCAATTTTCCTATATCAATTCCAAGTTCAAGAGCATTGGTGGATACCACCCCTGCCAACCGCCCTCCGGATAGCTTTGCTTCAATTTCCCTTCTCTCCTCAGGGGTATAGCCTCCTCTATACCCAGCCACAAGATGAGACAGGTTTCTTCCCAAGGTAGGCTTGTCATCAAGATTGGAAAGCTTATCCCTTACTTCTTTAAGAACCACCTCAACCTCTCTTCTGGTCTTGCAGAAGGTAATGAATTTGACATCCTGCTCTACCAAAGTTGGTATCAGTTCTGAGGCTTCCGCTTCCGGTGTTCTCCTGTATTGAGTATCTCTAACCAGAGGCGGCTGCCAGAAGTAAACTGTCTTTTCACTTGAAGGCGATCCATCCTTATCTATATGTACGAATTCTCCACCGCATATGTTTCCAGCAAGTTCCACAGGGTTGGCGATAGTAGCCGAGCTGCACAAAAACTGAGGTGAGCTCTTGTAATAGTTGCATATTCTCCCCAGTCTCCGCATTATATTTGCCATATGAGAGCCAAAAGCGCCTCTGTAATAATGAAGCTCATCAATAACAAGGAAATTCAGTCTGGAAAATATATGGTTGAAGCCGTATACGCTATGGTTAGTCAAAAAGGATGAGTTAAGCATTTCAGGATTTGTAAGAATAATATTCGCATTCTTTCTTATTCTTGAGCGCTCACTTGTGGGAGTATCACCGTCATATATCCCTGCTTGAACCCTTTTAGGCCCGAAATACTCTAAAAGAGGCACAAGATTTCTATATTGGTCGTGTGCCAAGGCTTTAGTCGGATACAGAAATATTGCCCTGGCAGTCGGGTCTTCCAATATCTTCTGCATCACAGGAAGCAAGAAGCTCAAGGTTTTTCCGCTTGAGGTGGCAGTTGTAATGACTATATTTTTCCCCCTTAGCGCCTTCTCAAACATCTCCCCCTGATGGCAAAATAGCTTATCAACTCCCCGGCTTTTGAGATATTCACAGAGCTCAGGAGACAGTGATTCCGGAAAATCTATCAAAATCGGACTTCTGGCATTTATAGTTTTTGATGCTATTATTCTATTATTGAACTCATTTATATTTAAAAAGTTCACATCCAATCCTCCTATATAAACATATGTTCTCATTTATATACTTATTTTATCAAAATAAAGCAATAAAGTATATTGAACGCACAAAAGTATTTCTCTTGGGTATGATGCGAATTCAATAACATCAAGGTAATGTTTTGCATAATCTGTTTTAACAACTTAATAGATATTATGCAAAACACTTTATTATAATTTTTAGCTCAAAAAAATTGAAGACCCAATATAAGGATCTTCAACCTTCTATATGAAATTAAATTGTTTTCAGATTAATTATATGAGGTAGCTTTTAAGGAATTCCGGCATTTCTTCTGTTCTCCGGCTGCAGCTTATCGTGAAATCCACACCGAACTTTTCCCCCAGCTTTTCAAGGTATTTTATAAACACTTCCAGCTTGTCATCTTCTGCATTACTAATTATTTTCTGTCCATCAATAAATACTTTTTCTATATCAAAATTTTGTGATATTACCCCACATATAAAGCCGTAAAAGGATTTTAAACTTTCTAATAAAAAGTCCCCGGTTTCAATAAGTCTAATGTTTCGGTTAAGGTCATAAATGCGATTTCTGTCTCTGTCAATATAAACAATATTACCATTTGACGTCCTGTCAGATTCGTTAGCCAAATCGATCATCTTTTTTGTTTTGCCTGAGCCCTTTACACCCAGAATAAACTTAACCATAATAATTACCCCCTTATTTGTTTTTATAACGTTTTTCGAAAAACATGCAATTGGAGATTAATATAAAGATACTATACTATTGTGTATTTTTCAATCTTTATATCACTATAAACTTCTAAATATTCTTTCACTTTAGAAGTTTAGCAAATCCAATTCAATTATTACAGAAAATATTACCTGAACTCCCTTTCACATAAAAGTTTTGCACTTATATGCTGAAACTCAATATTTACTGCATTTTATATACTGCAAATATTACAAGTTTTTACACTAGATATCCAGAATATGATAAAAATTCAAAATATCCGTTTATACTATTATAAACAAATCTTTCATATTTATTATACATCCGACTAAAGACGCATTATATACATAATATTTTTATTTGATTACTGCAGTGTAATATTTATTAATATAACTGTATATTATTTCTATTTATATAAATGCGTGAAAGAAGCAATATTCCTCAAAGCACTGATTCCAGTACTTTTAACTGGATATTAACTTCATTGGCACATAATAATCAAACTGGGAAATAACCTCTCAGTGCTTAAGTAAAAGAACAAGGAAATAAAGCATGTCTCTGCAGTACCCTAATAGGAAAATCCATAAGGGTATATTTATACATTGCAATAGCCTCAGTCCCTGCATTTACTAAGTTTTAGGAAAATTTACATATTTACACAATGACTTTTTTTTGAGATAATATTGTTAGCAGTTTATCCCATTAATGGTCTTATTTTCATTAAATACCATATACCATATACCATCTACTATACATCATATCCTATCGGTTTCAGCTGCAAAGGGAAAGCTTAGACATGTCGAACAAAATTTTTATAAATTACCTTTTGTATTTATAAGCTGGTTTAGGCATTCCTCAAAGCAGTGAAATAAAAACAAATTCAGGAAGGGGTAATGTTAATGACCACAAAGACAAAAAGAGAAGCAAAGCTGTGGGAAGCACTAATTCCAGTTATTTTTACCATCGGTCTTCTTATGTACACAGTGCTGCCATTCTTCGGAATTGAAGGCGAAGTACACATACCATTGGTACTCGGTGCTTTAGTAGCTGCTGTTATGGCAATGTGGCGACTCGGCTACACATGGGCTGATATTGAGAAAGGTATCATCTCCACTATTTCCGACACAATGCAGGCTATAATCATTCTTGCAATCATAGGTATGATTATCGGTACCTGGATCCTTGGAGGTATCGTTCCCACACTAATTTACTACGGCTTGCAGATACTTACTCCGTCATTGTTTCTGGTTGCTGCATGTTTGCTCTGCTGTATAGTATCCCTTGCAACCGGAAGTTCCTGGACGACTGCAGGTACAGTCGGTATAGCCCTCATGGGCGTTGCTGCAGGCCTTGGAGTTAACCCTGGCGCAGCAGCAGGTGCTATAATATCAGGTGCATACTTTGGCGACAAAATGTCCCCTTTATCCGATACAACTAACCTTGCACCTGCAATGGCAGGCTCCACCCTTTTTGACCATGTAAAGCATATGATTTATACTACAAGCGTAAGCTTGACAGTAGCTCTTATAGGTTTCGGCATACTTGGTGCCGGCTATGCAGGAAAAGAGCTTGATGTTAGTAATATAAACGCTATACTCGAACTCATGAAACAGAACTTCAACATCAACCCATTACTTCTCTTAGTTCCTATAATAGTCATAGTAATGGTTGCCAAGAAGATGCCTGCTATTCCCGGCCTCTTCATAGGCACAATCCTCGGCGGCTTAGCAGCAATGCTGTTCCAGGGAGCCAGCTTTGCAGTCGTTATGGATGCAATGCAAAATGGTGTGGTTTCCGAAACAGGCAATGAAGTACTGGATACACTCCTTACAAGAGGCGGATACCAGAGCATGATGTGGACTATCTCACTTATACTCGCCGCTTTAACTTTCGGCGGTACACTTGAAAAAACAGGTATGCTTGAGTCAATAGGCAAGGTCGTACTGAAATATGCTAAAAGTACAGGCGCTCTTGTTACAGCCACTATACTTACCAGCATAATAACAAATATAATGGCCGGCGACCAGTATCTGGCAATAGTTCTCCCAGGCAAGATGTACAAGGAAGAGTTTCATAAGAGAGGTCTTGCGCCGAGAAACCTTTCAAGGTGCCTGGAAGATGCAGGTACACTCACCTCACCGCTTGTCCCTTGGAATACCTGCGGTGCTGCAATGTCAACATATCTCGGAGTTGCTACAATCGAATACCTTCCATATTGTTTCCTGAACCTTATTAATCCAATAGTATCCATAATATTTGGTTTTACAGGAATAACAATGATGAAGCTGGAAGATGACCCCTCAGCTCCGGAGTATAAAAAGCCAAAATCAAAGAATAAAGGCGTATCAGCCTAGTTATAAAGCCTGTTGCTTTTGCAACAGGCTTTAGTATTATATTTCAATCAATTCCTTTGTGAACTTGTTCAGCACTTCCGCTCCGTTAGCTGTCACTATAACCAGGTCTTCTATCCTGACCCCGAATTTTCCCGGCAGATAAACCCCAGGTTCTATGCTGAACGCCATGCCAGGCTGCAGCACTGTATTGCTGATATCTGATATGTATGGTTCCTCATGGACTTCCATACCTATTCCATGTCCTGTTCTATGTATGAAATAGCTTCCATAACCCTTCTCTGTAATATAGCTTCTTGCAGCAGCATCAATCTCAGAAGCCTTCATACCCGGCTTTACTGCTTCTACCGCTCTAATCTGGGCTCCCTTTACTGTCTCATAAACCTTTCTATATTCCTCCGGTGCCTTTCCAAGCATTACTGTCCTTGTCATATCGGAGCAATAGCCCTGATACACACCTCCAAAATCTATTACTATGCTGTCTCCGGCATTAAGAACTCTATCACCTGCAGTATAATGAGGCAATGCACTATTGGGCCCCGAGCCTATTATAGTCTCAAAGGAGGGGCTTGTTATTCCTATGCGCTTCATTTCCGCCTCCAATAAGTCCCGTACCTCGTTTTCCTTCATTCCTGCCTTTATAACAGGAATAATCTTCTCTAATGCCTTATCTGCAAGCTCGGAGGATTTCCTCATCTTTTCAGCCTCATCTGCTGTTTTGTGTTTTCTCATTTCTCCAATTATGACAGAAGCCTTAATAAATCTTGCTTGTTTAAATTTCTCATATATTTTTTCAAAGGCACTAAACCACATAGTGTCTTCAATAGCTACTATACTATCCATATATCCCTTCTCTCTGCATAAGGCATCAAGGATATCCCCAGGATCTTCAGAGTCATCCCATGATATGATGCGGTCAAATACCGCTTTCTCTTTTACCTCCTGCTCATAGAGTCTGGGAACTATGAATGTTATCTCTCCACTTTCATCGAAGACAGATACCAGCAGTCTCTCCCCCGGAAAAGTATTAAAGCCTGTAGTATAAAACAAATTCATCGAAGGACTCAGCACTATAGCCTTTGCTCCTTTCTCCTTCATCAGCTTTGTCAGCCTGTCTTTTCTTAAAACCATATCTCTCATACCGTCTGTATTATTCATATGTTTTCCTCCCTGCATAGATAACTTGAACAAACTATAGTAATTATAGCATAAATTGCTAATTACACACATCATACAATTTATAATGTATCACTCTGTCACATTATTTCCTGTCATACATATTATGAAAATATATGTGTTTCTATGCAACACGGAAACTATCGGGAGGTTAACAAAATATGAACCTTGGTATTGACGGAAGAGTAATAACCTGGCATATTGGCTCCGGTTTAGCAACCTATACCAACAACCTGCTGGAAAACTTGAAAAAGCTGCAGCAGCTCAAAAATATATTCCTGTTTTATCCCAGTAAGAACAGAACTGATTATTTTGAAATCAACGACATACCCAAAAACCTTCTCATTGGTGAAAGGCGGCTCGATTTCTGGCGCAATGTATATGAACTGCAATGGACCACCGATTATCCGATTGAAGTTTTCCACAACACCGTCAATGGCATAGGGCTTCCCCAGACCTTAAAAGGTGTCAAAATTATTACTCTCCATGATCTTATTCCTTATATTATGCCGGAGACAGTTGACAGGCCCCACTTGGACTATACCCTTAAAAACACTCCCAAAATAATTGAGGGTGTATCGCATATAATAACTGTATCGAATTACTCCAAGTCGGATATTCAGAGATATTTTGGGGTTAGCGATAATAAGATAACAGTAACCCACCTTGCAGCGGATCCGATATTTATGCCGCTGGACAGGGATAATGCAAAAAGAGTGATTTTTAACAAATACGGAATTGATAAGAATTATGTACTGTATCTAGGAGGCTTCAGCCAAAGAAAGAATATTGCCCGGTTAATTAAGGCATTTAAAAAAGTCATAACAGAAAAAGAGGAAGTAATTAATCTTCTGATCCTAGGAGAATATTCCAGATCCTTTGAGTCCCTCTGGAAGCTCAGTGAAGCTCTGGAGCTTTGCGACTATATCAAATTCCTGAATTTTGTTCCTACCGCTGATTTGCCGTACTTCTATAATGGAGCAGAAGTATTTGTTTACCCTTCGCTATATGAAGGCTTCGGCCTGCCGCCTTTAGAAGCAATGCAGTGCGGCACTCCTGTTGTAACCTCCAATGTGTCATCAATACCTGAAATTGTAGGCAATGCCTGCTTGCTCGCAAACCCTTATTCTATAGACAGTATATCAGACTCGATACTCACACTGCTTATGAACAGGGATGAGTGGTATAAATACAGCCTTATGGGTATTGAGAAGGCTAGGGAATACTCATGGCAGAAAACTGCAGCCGAGACTCTTAACGTATATGAAAAATGTATTAAAGCCACTTAAAATATAAAAAAGCTTCTTTTGTTATTATTCACATTCCATATAAAGAAATCACCGGAACATAATTTCTATTAAAAAAAATAATAATTCGATATTAGGAAAACCGTAGTCGAATCGTGTATTAATATTACAGATAATCAATACTATTATCGATTTGTGTATAAATATTGAAAATAATAAATATTGTTAAATCTTCCTTTAAGTGTTAAAATATTACTTAAATTAACATTTCACTTTTCGGGGGGAGAGATGCACTTTGCTGGTTAATGTTCTCGATGTACGTGATCTCGTAGAAAATGATAAGAACGGTATATTGAAAGCTATAGAAATTTGCAACAATGTAGACAATATTACTAATAATATCCGGAACTATACACAGGATACTGATGCAGCTATGCTAAAAATACTGAAAAAGCTGTGTATGCAGAAATCCATGCCCGAAGAAACAGCAAAAATGACAAGAAACATTGGTATGCATTATTTCTACAAGAACGACACAGAAAGAGCATTAAGATATATAAACACATCTATAAAAGCTGCAATAGAGCTGGAATCCCTCGGTCTATTAGTCACTTTCCTAGCTGACAAGGGTTTGGTGCTTTTTTATGATTTGAAGTATGAGCAGGCAAAAGTGTGTTATTTAAAAGCATTTAAGCTGCTGCCGGATACAATCGGCATAGACAAAAGAATGATACACTTGCTGTATTATCGATCTGGGTTACTGTATAATTTCATGGGCAATTATGAGGATTCATACGAGATGCTGTACAAGGCATTGGAATATGCAGACAACATTACCGATATTGGCTGGGTACACGTGAATATCGGTGTTAATTTTGAGAGGCAAGGCTTATACGAAGAAGCCCTTAGAGAATATGATACGGTGCTTCAGCTTTATGGGGAAAGCTATGACATTGAACGCAGCAGTGTGTACAATAATATAGCTCAGGTATATATGGACATGGAGGATTATGATACGGCAATACAAAATATAAATAAGGCATTTGAGCTATTGGAATGTAAGAACCTGAGCAAATTTTTTGTATTCTTTCAGACATATACGGAAATAAAAGTTCTACAGGGAGAATTAAAGGAAGAATTAACAAAACTTATAGAACTTTTAAACCAGGTAAAAGACTATTTTGTATATAAGTGCTATGTAATAGATGGGATAAATGTTGCTGTAAAAACAAGCTCAGAAGATAAGGCAGTTCTTTCAAAGCTTTCTAAGGAGATTAAGGCGATTATCAATCAGATAGGCAAAAGAAATGAAGAATACAGACAAGAGCTTGATAACTTTATGGACAATATATGCTTTTCCCTTAATGTGCTAAGTTCAAAATAAAAAGGAGGAAAAAACATGAGAAAATCTATTATCAGCTTGCTATTGGCAGCCATCATTGTTTGCTCAGCTTTTATCGGAGTATTTGCAACAAATGAAGTAGATCCACATATTGTAAAAAAGCTGTCTACAGAAAACATTACCCTATTACCGACGAAGTAGACCCGCATTAATCAATAAGAGTATTGCTTTAACAAGAATTTCTTGGAGTGTCATAGCATTCATACATTAATATTTTGAATTATGTTAACCTTATATATGGATACGGAATGTGAGTTATAAGCAGATCCCCTGCATTATTTGCAGGGGATTTGCTTACAACTTATCAAGCTGTTTTTCTGCTTATAAGAAGATTTCCTATATTGCTGTACTGCTCTCTCAGGCTATTTATATAATGCTCCAAATCGTTGCTTTCATAATAGCCCTTAAGAATATTATCTAAGCCATTCAGTGCATCCTTTACTTCAGTTTCCTTGAGTTCTTTTCTGTTTACAGCATCATTGAACTCATCAATATCTACTACATAATACCTGTCATCGCCCTTTATTATAAAATCTATATATAAATCCTTTACCTTCCAAAGTTTGCGTTCTTTAGACACGTTAACCATGTCTACATAATACTTGTAGATTTCCGAAGGGTTACATTGCATATTGCAGGATTGGTGCAGTCTATATATGCCTATATTTTCGTTGGGAAATAGATTGTATTCCACCGACTCATGATACTTATGATCAATATATTTTCTATTATAGTACAGGTAATTCTCATATACCTTTAATTCCTGAATTCTATAATCATGCCTTCTTCCGTCTTTCCTCACGCTTTCAATCATTGCTTCAAAATCCAGAATTGTATGCTTCAAAAAAACCCCTCCCTGCATGTCCACAATTGTTCTTTTTCTTAGTATATACAAAAAAAACCTTTTAGGTCAACTAAATATTTTTTACTGAACCTTCAATAAAAATCTGACTATAATCATTTTAGTATACATAAAACCATGTTTTGTTACAAATAATATCCGTATATAATATATAATAAACCATGTTTGTCATACAGTCTCTACATAAAAAAATACAAACAGTGACATATAATTCTATAGACTATGTTAATATTTTATGTTAATATAGTATTAAATTAATAGTATGTATCCTAGAATGTTCGATATGCCTATATTTGAACCTACAGAGTCAATACGGGAATTCATGTACGTGGTCCGATATCAAGCCTCAACCACAGAATATTCGCAGCAGAGGAAGGTAGAAAGCCATGTCTGTATACCCACCTAGCAAGTGCTAGGTGTCAAATTGCAGCTAAACGGCATTTTGGGGCAAACAATATAAGAAAAGCTTTGGAGTATCTCCAAAGCTTTTCTTATTGCACTTTATAATTAGCTTTCCGCTAGTTTGAAATCCGCTGAACTGATAACCATCGTAGTAATTTTTCCATTCATGTCAACTATCTCTAACTTCAACCTCTTTGTATTTATGTTTCCCTTTGCTATTACCACTATATCAAACCTGTTTTCCTTTTTCTCGATTAATATATTAATTTCTGAGTAAACACCTTTCATATAGTCATAAGTACATCCATCATCATCATAAAGCGTATACCCGGCTTTATCCTCAACAAAAGCTATAACCCGCAATTCAGTGTTATCCAGGCATTCTATGTTTTTGGCATGTCTGCCGATAACTAAAATGCGGTTTTTTCTAAGAAATATAGGTGTCTCCTCCAATCCTGCCTCAATATAATGATGACCTCTTTTCACCACTTCATACTCACGTTTCTCATAGTCTGAAAGTTTCCAGAGAAGCATATCCTCAGGCAGCCATACATACCTGCCCCGTGAATTTGGGATGTACACAGGGCACAGCATTATTGAGCCTCCTAAGAGCATCTCGTCTTCACAGTTCTTTGATACTTCATCCCCATATTCAAAGGACAGCGGCATAAAATACATATCACCTTTTATTGCAGCCTTCATGTATTCCGAATACAAATACGGTATCAGCGCATACCGGAGCCTTATAACATTTCTCAAGATTTCTGTCGTCTCCCGATCGAAGGCAAAAGGCTCCTGACGTCTTGTGCCTGAAGCCGAATGGTTCCTGAACAATGGAGTAAAAATACTAAACTGCATCCACCTTATAAGAAGCTCGGAATTGACATCTCCACCGAAGCCGCCTGTATCAGCTCCGCAATATAGGAAACCGCACATATTTATTGAAGGCATCATTTTGATATTCAGAAGCAGATGCTCCCACCAGGAATGATTATCGCCGGTCCATATGCCGGAATACCTGTGCATACCAATACAGGAAGCTCTGGAAAAAAGCAGGTGCCTTTTTTCCGGCGCAATTGCCCGAAGCCCCTCTGCCGCAGCTTTAGTCATATAAAAGCCATATAAATTATGGACCTTGTCATGCTCTATGGTAGTACCATCAAAGTCGTGGTAAAAACCGCAGTAATCCTCCTGATTATTTGATGCTCCTCTGAAAGCATCCCTAAGCTCAAAAAAGTCGTACACATTAAGGTTCTTTCCTTCTAAAGACTTGGCTTTTTCTATAGCATAATTCAAGCCTCTCTCGGTATAAAATATAGCCGGCTCATTCATATCATTCCAGAAGCCCTCAATACCACAGTCAGTAAGAAGTTTGTATTTTGAGCCAAACCAGGCTCTTGCCCCAGAATTTAAAAAATCCGGAAAATGTACTTTCCCAGGCCAGACGGCTGCAATAAAGGGCTCGTCCTTTGCATCCCTGCAGAAATAATTCTTTTTTATCCCTTCCTCGTATATGTCATAGCCTTTTTCTATCTTCACCCCGGCATCGATTATAGGAATCAGCCGGAAGCCCTTTTTCCTAATACTTTTCACACAATCGGTAAAATTAGGAAGACGACTGCTGTCAACAGTAAAATCCTTAAAGTCCTCCATATAGTCTATATCCAGATATATAGCGTCACATGGAATATCGTAATGCAGGAAGCTTTCTGCCAGCACATCCACTTCTTTTGCATCCGCATAGCTCCAGCGGCTCTGCTGATATCCGAAAGCCCATTTGGGCGGTACATAAGAAGCGCCAATAATGCTTATAAAACTCCTCACTATACTTCTTGAGCTATCTCCCTTTATTGTATATATATATGCATCGCTTCCGCAGATAGTTATTTCCAATATATCCTTATGTGAAAAACCCACATCAAAAATTACCTTTCCGGGAAAGTCAATAAATATCCCGAAGTGCTCCAGCCCATCTACCAGCAGGAAATTATGTGCTCCGTACAGAGATTTCCTATCCGATGTATGAGTAGAATTATCGGAGCAGTAAGATTGATACAAGCCACCTCTTTTATTCAATCCCCTCAGGTTTTCCCCGAGTCCATAAACAACATCTTTTGAATCCATAACAAGCTTAAGTATTATACTGTCCCCGCAGCTAACCTCAAAATGCTCCATAGGCATGCTTTCAATAAGGTTTCCCCCATCAACCACCACAGAAGACGTATTTATCGGATTTCCAAAACTATATTTATATATCTCTTTTGCTATTTCAGATACCTTCATCTTGTATACCTCCACTCCTATTTGATCGAACCGTCTGTGATTCCTTTAATAATATACTTCTGCGCAAATATATAAAATGCAACAATCGGTATCATTGCGATAACAAGTCCCGCCAGTGCAAGATGCCATTTTTTTGAGTACTGCCCAAAAAAGAAGAACATTTTAAGCGGTATAGTGTGCCACTCAGGCTTATTAATTACAAGCTGAGGAAGCAGGAAGTCATTCCATATCCACATTATATTTAATATCGCAACAGTTACGGCTGTTGGTTTTAACATGGGAAACACCACATACCAGAATACCTGAAAGGTATTGCAGCCGTCTATAATTGCTGCCTCCTCCAGCTCTCTTGGGATCGATTTAATAAAGCCATGGAACAGTATTATTGACAGGCTGGCACCGAAGCCTACATACATGAAAACTAATCCGCAAGGATTTAGGAAACCTATTTTACCCATTATATTTATCAAAGGAAGCATTACGGACTGGAAAGGAATAAGCATGGCTACAGCAAAGAATGTAAAAATCGCGGTACTGATTTTTGATCTTGTCCTGACTAACATCCAGGCAGCCATAGAAGCAAGTATTATTATCAATATAGTACTTGATACGGTTATAAGGAAAGAATTTGTGAAGGAGCGGATGAAATCCAGCTGAATAAAAGCTTCCTTATAATTTTTCAAGCTGAAAAACTTTCCGGAGGGAAGGCTCATGACATTCATGAAAATGCCCTTCGGAGTCTTAAAAGAATTTGTAAGAGCTATATATAAGGGAGATAAAAACAATGCCATAAGAAAGCAGCTCAAAATATACAACCATATTCTTCTATGCTTATTGCTCTTCATTACATCTCTACCTCCCTTTGCTTGCTATAGTACATTTGAGTAAGTGTAATAAGTGCAACTGTTATAAAAAATAATACTGCTTTCGCTTGGGCTGTGCCCAGTTTGTTGAAGGTAAACGCCGTAGAATAAATATTCAATGCAAGCATCTGGGTTGAATGATACGGCCCACCGGCAGTAAGTGCAAAATTCTGGTCAAAGAGCTTGAATGAGTTGGATAATGTAAGAAATAAACCCACAGTAACTGCCGGTGCTATTAGTGGAACAGTGATATACCTGAGTCTTTGAAAACTGCCTGCTCCATCTATAGCGGCAGCTTCATTCAGCGACTCAGGAATATTCTGAAGCGCAGCAATATATATAACCATCATATACCCGGAAAGCTGCCAGGTCATAAGTATAACCAACCCCCAGAAGCCGGTAGTAGTTGTAGAAAGCCAGCCCTGCATGAATTCCCAGCCTAATTTGGAGCCTATGAATTCAAAGGCTTTTGTGAATATAAACTGCCATACAAAACCCAAAATAAGGCCGCCTATAAGGTTTGGCACAAAAAAAGCACTGCGCAAAAAGTTACTGAACTTCAAACCTCTGGTAACAAGAAGTGCAAGTCCAAAGCCTGCCAGATTTATAGTAACAACGAGCACCGCCGTAATTTTTGCTGTAAACATAAAAGCATTGAAGAATTCTTCCCTGTTGGTGAAAATTTCTAAGTAATTATCAATTCCTATCCATTTGGCTTCATTTACTATACCATTCCAATCAGTAAAAGAATAGTAAATGCCAATTAGTGCAGGTATTATTACAACAGCAAGGAAGGCAACCAATATAGGTGCAATGAAAAGCACATACCAAAGCCTTCTATTCCTCATACTGCACCCCCCCCTCCAAGAATTATCGTTTTACTTATTTCCCCTGGTGAGCCTCATATTTCTGATTATATTATACCTATAAAATTATCCGGTAGATAAAGTGAGGAGGGTAGAACCCCCCCCCTCAGCTATTCTGAATATATTATTTTCTGCTCTCTTCCCATTTAGCTTTAGAATTGCTTAAAACATCTTCCCATTTTATTTCTCCGGCAAGGTACTTCTGTATCTCAACTCCAAGCGCTTCCATACCCCAGCCTGAAGGATAGCCTGAGAATACCCAAGTCATAGTCTTGCCCTGGTCAGCATATCTTTTTACTGCCTTGCCCAATGCATCCTTTGGCTCAAGTCCGTCATAGCCTTTAAATGGAGGAATGAAGAAGAACTTATTAACAATAAAGTCCTTTCCTTTATCCGAAGTATACAGCCAGTTAAGGAAGTCTTTAGCCGCTGCTTTATCGGCATCCTTGCTGTTCTTGTTAACCGTCCAGTACTCTGGAACACCTATCGGAATACAATCTTCCTTTACACCCTTAACAGGTATCGGAAGTATATCAAGATTATCAGCAACTTCCGGATCTATACTATTTACCCCGCCAAATATCCAGTTACCCTGCTGAATTACAGCGACACGTTCAGTAGCCAAACCTTCATCAACCTGTCTTGCATAAGTCACAGCATTAAGCTTTCCCTTTGATTTTGCATAAGGCGAGTAGTCAGCCTGCAAATCAATAACTGCTTTTAGGGCATCAGCATTTTTAAATTCAATAGTCTTTGCATTGAAAGCTTCTATTGCACTGCCAAACTCCTGGTTAAGTACTGCATTTGAAGTATGCAGGCCTGTTACCCATGTTTCCTTTGCAGCATAGTCAAAGGCTGCTTCAAGCACCGGAAACTTATCCTTCAATGCACCTGACTTAATCTTCGCATCAAGATCCTTTATAGCTGCTTCAAGGCTTGCAAAATCTGTTATCTTTGAACCGTCAATTCCTGCAGCTTCAAAGATAGCCTTGTTGTAAATAAGACCATAACCTTCAATGTTGAAAGGTAAACCATATACTTTATTATCTATCGTAACCCCTGATAATACACCTGATACCGCACTGGATACCCATGGCTGGTCGCTTAGGTCCTCAAGCTTGGACATCCAGTCCTTCACATCCTGAGGTCCGCCAATATTATATATGTCCGGCTCGCTGCCTGACTGGAACTTTGCTCTTAAAGCTGCACCGTAATCTTCTCCACCGCCAACAGTCTGAATATTAACCTTTACATTCGGGTGTTCCGCTTCATAGGCTCTTGCAGCTTCATCCAATTCTTTAACAATCTCTACCTTGAATTGGAAGATATCAAGCTCGACCTTTTCCTCTGATTGCGCTTGTGATGTTTCTACAGGTGTTGCTGTAGTTTCCTTGCTTGCACATCCCGACAACACTGAAAACATCAAGACCAGTGTCATTGCCAGACATAATGCTTTTATAGAATTCTTCTTCACAAATATTTCCCCCTTACAAATTATTACTCATAAGCTTTGTGCAATCGATTGCACAATATGTAAAGAACTAATTTAATTATAATATATTGATTATGTTTGTCAATTACATATTTGTAATAACTTGTATATTCTACCTCATGTTTCCTGTTGATTTTCTGACTTTAAGACTAGCTGGAATAATGATGTGCTTTTTATGACCATCCGGTTCCTCCAGTTGATTGATGAGAATCTCACTGGCATTGTAACCAAGATCATACACGAAGATTTGCATTGAAGACAGGGGCGGATCTACATAGCTTGCCAACGGAGTATCGTTAAATCCAATAATAGATATATCATCAGGGATTGTCAATCCTTGTGCCTTAATAGCTTTCATAGCGCCAAAAGCCATAAGATCGTCTGCCACAACAATAGCTGTAGGAGGGTTCTTTTGTTCTATTAGTTTTTTTGATGCGTTGTATCCCCCCTCTTCCACAAATTCTCCTAAACTCAAAAGCTCCTTGCTGAACTTTATACCATAGGAATCCAATGCGTTCTTGTAGCCTTTGAACCTTTCCCCCATGAATACGTATGTGAATTCGCCTCCTATAAAGCCGATCCTTTTATGGCCATGCTCTATAAGATGCTCTGTTGCCAGATATCCTGCTTCCTGATTGTCATTGTCCACCCAGTTAACATCTTCCATATTGGAAGGCTTCCCAACAACAACAAAAGGGAACCGGTTTTTGCGCAGTCTCTCTATTGTCTTGTCTTCTGTCCTTGAGGTAAGCAGAATAAGCCCGTCCACTCTTTTTTCACTAACCAGGCGGCTTGTAGCTTTATACTCTTCTTCGCTGTTGCTTCCGGTCGAAAAAAGTACATTATAGCCCCGTTTTAGGGCACTTACTCCGATTCCTCTCATAACCTCAGTAAAAAATGGGTTTACAAAAAACTGTTCTGTGGAGTGAGGCAAAATTACCCCAATAGTTTTTGTACTCCTGCTTGCTAAACTTCGTGCTATGGCATTAGGGTGGAAATCCAGTTCCTCCATTACTTTATGAACCTTTTCCTTTGTCTTTACGCTTATTCTGGGGTTATCTGCAATAACCCTGGAAACTGTTGACGGATTTACCCCTGCCAGCCTTGCAACATCCTTTATAGTTACTGTCATTTATATAACCTCCATCAGAATCATGACACAAATATAGTTTATTTATTTCTATTATACAACACCGACAGATTTGCGAGCTTCTCCTCAACTTCTGCCGTCAAAAGCCCTTCCTCAAGCCTCCACGCCCAGTTCCTGCCGCCGATTGTGCTGGGTATATTCATTCTCGCCTCACTTCCAAGACATAGAATGTCCTGCAGGGGAATTACCGCAGTATTGGCTCTGCTTCCAAAGGCATTCTCAATAAGAACCCAGCACATAGCCTTCTCCCCTATTTCCTCCGGAATATTAAAATATCTGTTCAGTTCATAAATTGCTTCCGGTTTTGTCTCCTTATTCTTTAAATACCAGCCCACCGTAGTATCATTGTCATGCGTTCCGGTATAAACCACCGCATTTTCCTCATAATTATGGGGCAGAAACCTCTCTTCGGAGCCGCCTCCAAAGGTAAACTGGAGTATTTTCATACCTGGGAATTCAAATTCATTCTTTAAATCTTCTACTTCTTTTGTTATAAAGCCCAGATCCTCCGCAATAATAGGCATATCTCCCATATAAGCCCTTAAGGCTATAAAAAGCTCTCTTCCAGGTGCTTTCACCCAGCAGCCGTTCTGAGCTGTCTTTTCTCCTCCGGGAATCTCCCAGTAGCTTTCAAAACCCCTGAAATGGTCAATTCTAATTATATCCACAATCTTAAGCAGCATATCCAGCCTGTCCCGCCACCAACTAAAATTGTCTTTCTCCATCTCATCCCACTTATAGTGCGGATTTCCCCATAACTGACCTGTCTCACTGAAATAGTCCGGAGGAACTCCCGCAACCTTTTTGGGATTTCCGGAAGCATCAAGCTCAAAAAGGTAACTCTGAGACCAGGCATCGCTGCTGTCGCAGGATACGAAAATAGGCAGATCCCCTATTATCTTTATTCCCTTTTTATTGGCATAAGCTTTAAGCTGCAGCCACTGGCTGAAAAACGTATATTGAAGAAACTTATGATACTCAATTTCCCCAGCAAGTTTGCCCTTATAATATTCCATTGCATCAGGCTTTCTAAAAGCTATTTCCTTCGCCCAGAGATTCCATGCAATACCTCCGAAATGCTCCTTCAAAGCCATAAAAAGTGAAAATTCCTCAAGCCAAAAACTGTTCTCTTGTAAAAACCTGCAATAGTCTGCATCGGTACCCGCTGATTTAAATTTCCGAAATGCCTTCCTGTACAAATCAAACTTAAATGCCTTCACTCTTTCGAACTCTACAAGTCTGGTGTTAAAACAGGGTGGAGTTCCTACATCCTCTTTAGACAAAAGCTTTTGCTCCATAAGCTTATCAATGCTTAAAAGCAAAGTATTGCCTGCAAAGGCAGAAAAACACTGATATGGAGATTCACCATATCCTACAGGTCCAAGAGGCAATATCTGCCACAGTTTCTGCCTGCTCCTAACCAAAAAATCAATGAAACTGTATGCTTCATTACCTAATTCACCAATGCCATATTTTGATGGCAGTGAGGTAGGATGCAGAAGTATTCCGCTCTCTCTATCAAACTTCATAATATAACCCCCAAATAATGTTGTGCAACCACTTGCATATTACAGCCTTTTCATATAATACGCTTCAAATGGATAAAGGGCTTTTTGAAACAGACTTTGTTGACTGCCCTATTACCAATTCACCTTGAAATGTCTTGTGCTGTGCTGATTTTTTCTTGTTGATTACATCAAACAAAATCTTTATTGTTTCCTCCGCCATCTCCTCTACCGGCTGTTTGATTGTAGTAATTGACGGATTATAATAATGAGCAATATCCAGGCCGTCAAAACCGGCTACAGAATAATCCTCCGGTATTCTTTTGCCCGCATCAAAAATCGCCTTACATGCGCCTATTACAATACTGTCACATATTGCATATATAGCAGTAAAATCTTCTCCCGAAGCTAATAGCTCTTTAGTCATTGCATAGCCATTCTCCATAGAATAACCATCAATTCCATCTCCTGTAAACCTTATAAGATTACTATTTATACCAATGTTATTATCTCTCAAAGCGTTCTTATATCCATCCAGCCTCAGCCTGCCGATACTTTCATCATCCCTGGGAGCTGCAAGAATCGCTATTTTTATGTGTCCCAGTTTGCACAGATAATCAACTACTTTATGGCTTTCTATTAAGTCATCCACAGAAACAGAAGAACAGATTGATTCATCAAGTTGTTGTGTAATGCCAATGGTACTCAATACAAAAGGAACCTTTAGCTGTTTTAGCTTTTCTTCAGGATGCGAAAAATATCCTCCCAGAAAAACAATACCTTTTAATCTCTTCTCTTTGACCAATTCTATAGCAACATCAATTTCATCTTCCTTATTCTCAACACGCTGTAAAATAAAAGAATACTTACTTTTTTTAATCTCTTTTTCAAAGGTTTTAATCATATTGGCAAAAAAAGGGTTCGTAATACCCTTAATCAGCACTGCTATGGCATCAGCATCTGCTCTTTTCAAGTTACGGGCACTATTATTAGGAATATAATTATACTCCTTAATAATTTGCATAACCATTGCTTTGGTTTCTTCATTAATATCAGGATGATTATTAATAGCCCTGGATACCGTACTGACACCCACACCGCATAATCTTGCAATATCTTTAATTGTAACTGCTTCCATAAGCATCATCCTTTCATTTCTGCACTATATGATTATAGCATATTTATCTGCCGTAATTCCTGTAACCTTTTTTATCTTTCTCACTAAACCATCGGTGACTTCATCCTCCAGCAGGTGCCATTTTCAATTATCACCTGCTTAGCCTTACCCCTTAACAGCTCCTGCAACAATACCTTTAACGATATACTTCTGACATGTAAAATAAAATACTATAATAGGGATAATCGCGAGTACCAGCATCGCCATCATAGCTCCCATATCTATTGAACCATATCCACCCTGCAGATATTGAATAGCAATTGGAATTGTCTTATATTCACTGCCAATAAGCAAATATGGCAGCAGATAGTCATTCCAGATCCACATAGTATTTAATATTGCAACCGTTATTGCTGTAGGCTTCAATATTGGAAATACTATTAAGAAAAATGTCTGTATTGGATTACACCCATCGATTCCTGCCGCTTCTTCTAATTCAATCGGAATAGATTTTATAAAGCCGGCAAACAAAAACACAGACAGTCCCGCTGCAAAACCAAGATAGATTATTATAATACCAAATGGATTATCTAAATGTGCTATATTAGCTACCTTAGTCATAGTGAACATAACCATTTGAAAAGGTACTATCATTGAAAATGCAAGCAAATAGTATACAACTTTAGTAAACTTACTTTTAACCCTTGTAATATACCAGGCTGTCATTGAGGTAAATAAAGCAATAACCAAAACAGAGGATACAGTAATGAACAAAGACCATCCAAAAGCTTGTATAAAACCCGTCTTAGTTATGCCGCTGACATAATTACTGAAGCTGACAAAAGTATCACTATTTGGTAATACGAAAGGATTTTCGCTAATAAAGAACTTACCTTTAAAGGAGTTCATGAAAACTATGAAAATAGGTGCCAAAAATGCAATGGCTAATATTAATAAAATGAAAGATAATAGATAATTTCCTAACTTTGAACCCTTCATCAGCTTTCTACCTCCTTACTTCTAGTGATAATTAGCTGTGCGAATGCTATGACTGCAACCAAAACAAAGAATATTACGGCCTTCGCTTGCCCTACCCCTTCCCAGCCTACTTTACCATAGAAAGTATTATAAATATCCAAAGCCAGCATAGCTGTCTTTTTAGACGGTGCACCTGCCGTTAAGGCAAGGTTTTGGTCAAATAGCTTGAAGGAATTAGAAATTGTCAAAAACAGGCAGATTGTAATAGTCGGCATAACCATTGGTATTATTACGTGCCGTAATACTCTTAACGGACCGGCGCCATCAATTTTTGCCGCTTCAATTAGTTCCGGCGGTACATTTTGAATCCCTGCTACATAGATAATCATCATGTATCCAATAAGCTGCCAATTCATAAGTATCACTAATCCCCAGAAACCGTATTTGGGATCATAAGTCAAAGTGACTCCAAACTTAAATAGGACTCCATTAATTATTAGCTGCCATATATAGCCTAATACTATACCGCCTATTAAATTAGGCATAAAGAATATTGTCCTGAACAAATTCGAGCCCCTTAACCCTCTGGTTAGAAGCATTGCCAATGTAAAGGCGCATAAATTAATTGTTATGACAGATACTACCGTAAACTTACCTGTAAACCATAGTGCGTTTAAAAATTCTTTGCTCCCAAAGGCTTTAAAGTAGTTGCTTAACCCAATCCATTTAGCATCTATTACTGTTGTAAACTCTGTAAAAGATAAATACATACCTAATAAAAATGGGATTAGGAAAGCTGCTAAAAATGCTAATAATGTAGGGAGGGCAAAAACAGGAAAATAATGCTTCAATCTCTTTTCCACGTTATCTACTCCTAATTCTAATTTTAAAATGGTGAGTCTGAGCTAATTCTCGGACTCACCATTGTTGTAATTACTTTTTAATCAACTATTTTGCTTTCTCAGATGCCCAGGAGTCTTTAACAACAGTTACAACTTCTTCCCATGTCTTATTACCTTGAGCATACTCCAGTAATGCATCACCAAAGTAGTTCTTGAATTCCTCGCTTGGGAATGCTGCAAAGGTCCATGCCACAGAGGTAGTATCTTTACCCATCCAAGCCATTACTTCCTTTGCCAATGGGTCTGCCGGTTTTTCATTTTCATTAAATGTATTGAATGGGGCTATGAAGCCTAAGTCCTGAGTCACATATTTCTTTCCCTTTTCACTTGAGAACAGCCACTCAAGGAATGCGACAGATGCCGCTTGCTTCTCTGCTGAGGCCTTGCTGTTGATTGCAAAGTAGTTTTCCGTACCAATACATAAGCCTTGTTTCTCTTCTCCTGCTACGCCGGTGTATATTGGCATGAACTTAATATCTTCTTCCTTTACTGTATTGCCCGCAACATTTTTAATCTGTGACCAAGCCCAGTTTCCGTTCTGAACCATAGCTACACTACCAAGAGCAAATTCAGCCATAGAATCATCAACTGACTTGCTGCCTAAAAGCTTTCCATCAGTTCCGGAGTTTTTGGTGTATAAATCGAATATATTCTTATAGTTTCCTGCATATTTAAAATCAATCTTATCTGCTGCCAAGCCGGCAAGAACTGTATTGTCAAACTGGGCGTTATCCTTGAACTCATAGTATAACGGCAGGTTTGCCAAATGAGTCTGCCATCTCCATTGTTCTCCTGATTTTAGGGATGTGGATGCGAAAACGCCTTTTATTCCTAGTTGATCCTTATGCTTTGTCATATCTTCAACAACTTGCTTTAATGTATCAAAGCTATTAATTTCAGCCGCTGAATTTATCGTTACTGCTTTATCAGTTAACGCGAAATATTTCTTCATAATAGAGTCGTTATATATAATTCCATAACCCTCTACAACATATGGAATACCGTAAACGCCTTCTCCGCTTTTTACTGCCAGGCTCTTATCTGATAAATAGCTATAAAGCTTAGTGTCTTTTAGGTCTGCTGTATAGTCCTTCCAGGATTGATAGCCGACAGGACCGTTAATTTGGAATATTGTCGGAGCATCTGATTTAGCTATTTCCGATTTTAAAGTTGTCTCATATGTACCTGCTGCTGCTGTAACGACCTTTACTTTAATACCGGTTTCTGTTTCGTAATCTTTTGCAATTGAATCGTATATTGTTGCAATTTCAGGTTTAAAATTCAGGAAATAAATTTCCTTTACTTCAGTTGTCTGAGGTTTTTCTTCGGTAGTGGTTGCTGTTTTAGCCCCGCTGCAACCAGCCAGCATAACTGATAGCATTACTACACACAACATTAGGCTTAAAAATCTCTTTTTCATAGAACTCCCCTCTCCCCTTACATGTTTTCTTATTTGTTTCGATACCCAGTAGTTTGTATCACATCAAATTCATACTTTGATCAATGTGATACAAATCTACTTCATCTGTTTAGTGCCTCGCATGTCCTAGAAGTAGATTACTTTACGAGGCACTAGTAATAACTAAATAACTTGTTCGGTAACGTTATCGGTATCGTTCCCAATTTACCAATTCAATACTACCATATTGACCACAAATTTACAATATGGTTAGGAAATTTAGTTATTTAAGTTAAAATTTACATGCCGCAACTATATGAAAAGTTTAGTCCCGCAAACAATTGTACATTTTTTACTTTTAGTATATAATGGGAATAATTATATATTCTGGCTTATCAGGGAGGTACTATTATGTGCAATAATCTGTCATCTGTTGCGTATTTTTGTATGGAATACGGCTTGAACAGCGACTTTAAAATATATGCCGGAGGGCTTGGAATACTTGCCGGAGATTACCTTAAAGGTGCAAAAGATTACAACATGCCTATAATCGGCATAGGTCTCAAATGGAAACAGGGATACGTGGATCAGTTGGTAGGAGCAGACAGCAAGCCCTTTGATTCATATCATAACTACAGCTATGATTTTCTTCATGACACCGGTATTAAAGTAACAGTAAATATCAGGCAGAGAAATGTCGTCTGTAAGGTATGGAAGGTTAATAAATTTGGAAATGCCGCAATATATCTATTAGACACAGACCTGCCGGAAAATGAGGATGTCTGGATTACAGGGCAGCTCTATGGTTGGTTCGGAGAGGAAAGAATAGCTCAGGAAATGGTGCTCGGCATTGGCGGTGTGAAAGCCTTGAGAAAACTTAATATAAATCCGGATATATATCATTTCAATGAAGGTCATGCTGTACTGGCTGCTCTTGAGCTAATAAGAGAAAAACTGGACAGTGGCATGGATTTCACCGAGGCTTTGGATGCAACCAGAAAGCAGGTGGTCTTCACAACCCATACCCCTATAAAACAGGGAAATGAAGAGCATAGCTTAAGCAGTCTACAATATATGGGAGCGTTTAATGGGCTCACATCAGAGCAAATTGCCCATATAGGGGGTGACCCCTTTAATATGACAGTTGCAGCTTTGAGGATAAGCAAAAAATCAAACGCTGTATCAGCACTGCATACAGAAACAGCCAACAAAATGTGGGAGCATGTGGATTACCCCAAGCCTATAGTTGGAATAACGAATGCCATTCATGTGCCTACCTGGGTAGATCCGAAGATTCTGGCAGCCTCCAATGACAGTAGTGATTTATGGGATGTCCATATGAGAAATAAGAAGAACTTGATTGACTTTGTTAAAGAGCGCACCGGAATTGTGCTGGATCCGAATGTGCTGCTTGCAGGCTTTTCCAGAAGGGCAGCCACTTATAAGAGAAGTGATTTCATATTCAGCAACGAGAACATAATAGGACCGCTTTTAAAGAGCAGGAAATTGCAGATAGTTTTCTCAGGCAAAGCACATCCTCTTGATGATACAGGCAAGCAAGTTATCACAAGGATTGTCTTTATGTCGAAAAAGTATCCTAATTCAGTTGTTTTTCTCGAAAACTATGATATGGAAATTGGAAAAATGCTGACAAGAGGCTCTGACGTATGGCTGAACAATCCCAGAAGGCCCAATGAAGCAAGCGGTACCTCCGGTATAAAGGCAGCCATGAATGGCGTATTGAACCTTAGTACTTTAGACGGCTGGTGGCCGGAAGCCTGCCAGCACGGAATAAATGGCTGGCAGATAGGGGATGCTTTCCGGAGCAATGATATAGAAGAACAGGATAGGTATGACCTGGAATCGCTTTACATTGTATTGCTTAATGAGGTGCTGCCTACTTATTACAAAAACAGGGACAAATGGACAGAAATGATGAAAAGCAGCATTAACTCCACCAGGTATGAGTTCTCTATGGAGAGAATGCTTAAGGAATATTACGAAAAGCTGTATAACGCATAAACAGGATAATGTGCATTAAAGGAGCTGTTGCAAAAGCAGAATTCAGTGGCAATGGTACTTAGCGTTATTTTTATTTTGCAACAGCCCCTTTAATGTTGCATATTTTTATATCTGGCTCCAGTCGATATATTTATTGAGTTTATCTACAAAAAGCTGAAGATATTTGGCATCAAGTTCGTCAAATCTGTTGTTTGTCGGGCTGTCTATATCTAATACGCCATACACTATTCCATCCTTAATTATAGGTACTACTACCTCAGAATTCGAAGCACAGTCACAGGCAATGTGCCCGGGAAATAAATGCACATCCGGTACAAGCTGTGTTTTCATTTCAACTGCTGCTGTACCGCATACCCCTTTACCCTGTTTTATTCTAGTGCAGGCAGTCTTACCCTGAAAAGGACCCAGTACCAGTTCTTCCTTTTTCATAAGATAAAAGCCTGACCAGTTAATATCAGGAAGATTTGTATAAAGCAGAGCCGCAGCATTTGACAAATTGGCAAGCCAGTCAGTTTCGCTCGAAAGCAGGCCTTCCAACCTTACAAGCATAATTTTATAGAATATATTCTTATCCTCATAACTTATCTTACTGTTTTCCCGCATGATTTACTCCTCCTTATAGCTATGGGTATAGGTTACCACTGGTCATTACCCACTACAGATTATTATATAGTAATATTTTTGCAATGTAAAATGCTATTGCCCTCTCTATTATTGGTGTATACTGCTCTTATACAGCAATAACGAATCATAGAATATTATGAAGAATAAATATAGTTCAACCTTCAGGAGGTACTATGAAAAAACTTGGGAGAGATTTTTACCTTAGAGATACATTGATTGTAGCAAAAGATTTGTTGGGAAAGCAGCTAGTGCATGAAACTCAGGGTTTCAGACTTACTGGAAGGATAGTAGAAACAGAAGCCTATATCGGACCGGAGGATAAGGGCAGCCATTCCTATGGAGGAAAGAGAACCAGCCGGAACGAAGCTATGTATCATATCGGCGGTACTGCTTATGTTTATCTCATTTACGGCATGTATTACTGCTTCAATGTGGTCACAGAGCAGGTAGATGTGCCGGCGGCAGTGCTTATAAGAGCTGTTGAACCGCTAGAAGGAGAAGATGCTATGTCTAAGTTAAGATATGGTACAAATTTCTCTTCTTTATCCTCCAGGCATAAGACAGGCATGTGCAACGGGCCAGGAAAGCTATGCATGGCTATGGGTATCGGAAAAGCTGAGAACGGGCTTGACCTAAGCAGAAGCAAGCTTTACGTTCGTGATGCACAGAATGAACCCTTTAATATAAAGACCTCCCCAAGGATTAACATAGATTATGCAGAGGAATACGCAGACAAGCCCTGGAGATTTTTCGTAGAGGGCAGCAAGTATGTATCGAAAATATGACAGACAGCGAAAAGCTATCCGTACATAAAAGCGGCTGTTAACCAATAATTGGTTAACAGCCTTTCTATTTACACTATTCTTCTACACCCCATATCCTGCATAAACCGGTCTATGAGTCTTGTATGATCCCCTTTTATTATCAGATGGTGGTTAGCTATCGGATTTCTGAAGAAATAGCTTATATCTGTGTCCAGATGTATCTTTAGCTGTGTTCTGCACATGTTGACTTCATCAAGATTCCCAACAATCTGACCAGATGCCAGAAAGTATTTATCCAGCTTTTTTCCGCCGCATTTGAACACAGTCACGGGACCCTCTTCAACCACTCCCTGAATGCCAACTCCTATGCGGGATTCAAAATGATTCCTGATAATATACTTCTCGGTCATACATGTAGGAATTGTACAATGAGCTAACGTAATCTCGTTTTTTTCAGAATTAATATAAGATGGGTTTGCCATAAATACTTTATTATCAGTTAACATATAGAGAAGCAGCATTGAGAATACTGATTGACAATCCCCTTCACAGCCGGAAACAACAGCTTCATTATTAAGAAGAGACAGTGCAAGACAACCGGTAGTTTTATGCTTTGAAAGCAGCTCAAAGCACCGTATTGTTATCCCATCAAGACAATATTTCTCACACAGTGACTTTAATGCCAGGTAGACCTTCGCTCCTTCAATTACATCCTTCTCATTCGGTTCCTTCGTTAAAGCTGCTCCGTTAATAAAATCTCCGGCAATTTTCTCCGTTTTCTCAATACCAGCCTCCTCCATACACTGGCTGACTTCATGCAATTCTATGTTCTTAAACGTGACACCCCATCTCTTCTGGGATTCTATATAATCGACACCACTTGCAATCAGCCAATCTGACGGAAACCCCACTACCCCAATAGCGGACTTTTTCAAACCCTTTCTGGTTTTACCGGCTTTATAACTGTATTTAATCTGTGAAATCATCTCATCCACACTTCCGTGCAGTATAATCGATTCATCCCCAAGTTCCCTTATCCATGCCGATATTTCCATTGATGCAGCAAGAGAGTTGTGCATTCCGTCTGCCAGCAGTATCACAGGCTTTGGAAGCTTATCATAGATACTTTTAAAAAAATTTTCAGTTCCCCCGGAGCCAATAAATATAATTGGCAAATCTACACTATCAGCATCTTTGGGATCTATAAAAGAAATATCGAAATCCTTTTTGAGCCCTGAAATAAAATCACAGTGTGATTTCTCAACCATTGTAGTATCATGCAGAGCAGAGAGCAAAGTTATTATACCCAGCTTAAATTTCATAGTATTCAACCTGCCTTTAATAAATATCTGACTTATGTTATCAATTTTATCTCAATATAATTATATATGATAAATCCGTTACTCGCATACTTCTACATTTAAAATACCATCTATTTTTGATAAATAGTCCATAACCTCCGGCCTTATATCCTCCTTTCCCTTGTCAATTCTTACTGCTAATATAATAGAACTTTCATCCGATATCTCCATGGAGATATCGCTAATCTGCAAACCGCATTTACCTAACTCAGTACCTATCTTGCCTATCTGCCCTGCTTTATCCGTGGATTTTATTTTTATGAGTGTACTTTTTTTAGTGCCATATATTCTACTTTCAAATCTTGCAAATACAATAAGTGTGATAAGCACGAGTATGGTAGTGAATATGGCTCCTGAATAAAAACCCAGACCCACAGCTATTCCGATGCAGGCAACAGACCAAAGGCTGGCTGCAGTTGTCAGTCCCTTAATTGTCACCCCTTCTTTCAATATCGTACCTGCTCCAAGAAAACCGATGCCGCTTATTACCTGAGCCCCCAGACGTGCAGGATCAACATTAGCATAGCTCTTATACTTCTCAAAGATAAAAATGTTGCACAGCATAACCAAGGCAGCCGCCGCACAAACAAGTATATGAGTTCTAAAGCCCGCAGGATGTTTGTTCCGCTCCCTTTCTATGCCTATGATCCCCCCAAGCAGGCAGGCAAGAATAAGTCTAATAAGCTGCTCCATATTACCAGGCATGATTCTTCACCTCTCTCCATTATTATTTATTATTCGACTTATTTTATTATTCGACTCGTTGACATTATTTTCCTGTTTAGTTGATAAAATATTATTTATTGTAATATAATATAGTTATATAGGTTGCACTAAAGAAATTTCAAGGAAGAATTATGCAACCTATTGGCATTGTTCCTCCGGAAACAATGCCTTAATCAAGGAATATGATTTTGCAATATTAGAATGGAAATGTAAGATGTATATTGCAAAACATATAGCTGAATTTTATTATATTATATTGCATTTCTTTAAATATATAAGGATAGGAGTAAAATTAATGAACAGCGAAATAGTAGAAAGTTATCTTATTTCAAATAACAAGGTTATTCCGGTATCAGAAGCAGCAACACTTCCTACCAGCTCTTCCCGGACGATTTACGAAGTAATAAGGGTAATATCAGGTATTCCACTTTTCCTTGAGAGACATATGGAAAGGCTGGAAGCTTCAGCCAGGCTTATAGGCAGTTCTCTGGGTTCCGAAGCTGGTATGGTTGAAAACAGTATCCGTGAGTTGATTACGGTAAACGGCAGTCCAGACAAAAATATTAAAATATTGGTTTACAATCTGGATAGCAGCACCCCTATACATATGTCATATTTTATACATAGCAGCTATCCTGCCCCGGAGGATTATATCAAGGGAGTACACGGAATACTTCTTTCCGAGGAGAGAACTAACCCTAATGCAAAGGTTGTAAACTCCAACTTCAAGGAGAGAGTTGCCGCCGCTTTAGTCAGCGCAAAAGCTTATGAGGCTCTTCTAGTAAACAGCGCGAATGAGATTACAGAAGGCAGCCGCTCCAATATGTTCTTTATCAAGGAAGGTAAAGTGCTGACAGCACCCAAAGGTAACGTACTAATAGGAATAACCCGCGTATGTGTCTTTGAGCTCTGCAAAAATCTCGGAATTGAAATTATTGAAAAACCCATATTCACTTCCATGTTAAGAGAGATGGATGGTGTGCTGATGACTGGAACTTCGCCCAAGCTTCTCCCAATCAGCACAATTGATGATATGAACTTCAACTCCGCCGGTAATCCGGTAATCAAGGCACTTATAAAGGGTTACGACGATATGATAAAAGAATATTTGAAAAGATGTAAAAAATGCCCTGCTTAAGCAAGGCATTTTTCTATCTTTTCAATTTAAGAACTTCTTTTGTCTTTCTTACTATTTCTGCTGCCGTCAAACCATACATTTCTAACAGTTTATCCGGCTTGCCGGACTTTCCGAATTTATCCTGCACACCAACCCGGAGCATCGGCACAGGGTATTTTTCTACAAGAACCTCAGCTACCGCACTTCCCAATCCTCCGATTATACTGTGCTCCTCAGCCGTGACAATAGCTCCCGTTTCTTCTGCTGCTTTTACGATTATATCTTCATCAATAGGTTTTATTGTATGAAGATTTACTACTCTTGCATTAATTCCTTCCTGTTGAAGCAAAGCTTTCGCTTCAAGAGCCATATTCACCATAAGGCCAGTCGCGATAATTGCTGCATCATTTCCCTCAGAAAGTGTAATCCCCTTGCCCAACTCGTACTTATAACTGCTTTCTTCATATATTACAGGAACACTCAGTCTGCCAAGCCTAAGGTATACAGGTCCATCGTGCTCTATCGCTGCCTTCACAGCATATCTGGTTTCCACTGCATCAGCAGGACTTATTACAGTCATATTAGGTATTGCCCGCATAAGAGCAATGTCTTCAATAGCCTGATGAGAAGCTCCGTCTTCGCCCACTGATATACCGGCGTGGGATGCACCGATTTTTACATTCAGTTTTGAATAACATATTGAATTTCTTACCTGTTCAAAAGCCCTGCCTGCTGCAAACATGGCAAAAGAGCTTGCAAAAACAATCTTGCCGCAACTTGCCATCCCTGCCGCTACAGCCATCATATTGCCTTCAGCTATACCCATATTGAAAAATCTTTCAGGATATTTTTTCTTAAAAGTATCTGTCTTTGTAGATTTCGACAGATCCGCATCAAGAACTACTATTCTGTTATCTGTTCCAAACTCCGCAAGTGCATTTCCATATGCTTCCCTTGTAGCTATCTTATCTGCCATGCTATTCTACCTCCAACTCTGCAAGAGCTTTATCCAATTCTGCTATTGCCTGGTCTCTTTGTTCCTTGTTAGGGGCAGACCCATGCCAGCCTACCTGGTTTTCCATAAAAGAAACACCTTTTCCTTTTGTTGTGCTGGCAATTATAATTGTAGGCTTTCCCTTAGTATTACTTGCCTGATTTACAGCCTCAATTATTTCTTCAATATCATGCCCGTCTATCTTTAATACATTCCAGCCAAAGGCCTCAAACTTATCCGCTACAGGCTCAGGGGACATTACATCCGTAATTTTGCCGTCGATCTGAAGCCCATTATAATCAAGGAAGGCTGTCAAATTATCCAGCTTATAGTGAGCGGCAGCCATAGATGCTTCCCATACCTGTCCTTCCTCAAGTTCTCCATCACCCAGCATAGCATAAACCCTGTAATCCTTCTTGTCCAGCTTGCCCGCCATAGCCATGCCCACAGCGGTTGAAATGCCCTGGCCTAAGGAGCCTGTGGACATATCCACTCCCGGTACAGTTTTCATATTCGGATGTCCTTCGAAATGGCTGTCAGCTTTTCTGAATGTAAGCAAATCCTCTTTCGGGAAAAAGCCTTTTTCGGCCAGAACCCCATATAACGCGGGCGAGCAGTGACCCTTGGACAGTACAAATCTATCCCTGTCTTCCCATAAAGGTCTCTTTGGATCGACACGCATTTCTGCAAAATATAATACTGTCAAAATATCGGTGCAGGAAAGGGATCCTCCCGGATGCCCGGATGCGGCACTGTATACTTCGTCTATAATGTGCTTTCTTACTTTCACAGCATATTTTTTTAATTCCCGATTGTTTAATCTACTCATTATTGCCTCCTTAACTTATATTGCATTTGAAATTGACCAATCATATTTGGATAATTCGACTTATTAGTTACATATTCCTGTTAATGCTGAATATTTTATGCTTAATTATAGTACACTTAATACTAAATTTCTATATTTAGTGTTGTTTTTTTGCCTCTATCGTAAAACTCCTGCATCATAGCATCCGGCACAAACAACCCGCCTGTCGCCCATGCTATATGAGTTGCATTTTCCATCTTGCCGCTAAGCCCATTAGCATTAATGTATGCCCTACCCTCACTGCTGCCTTGAAGCTGTATTGGGCCTAGAAGCCCCGAAGCTGCTGAGGGCTCAAGCTTAATGTCCTCGTCATCCTTAATCATTGCGAGCAGCTTGTACAGCTCACTATCATGAACAGTATAAATGCCGCTTAAAAGCCTTCCTACCGTCTTGCCTGCAAATCCTGAAGGTCTTCCTACCGCAAGTCCGTCGGCATCTGTAATGTTATCCAGCCCAAAATCCTGCACCGAAAGCTTTTCATTCTCACCTGTTGCCAAACCGAGCAGCATACATGGCGAGTGAGTCGGCTCTGTAAAAAACACATGCACATAATCCCTGAATATCTGTTTCAATCCAAAGCATATACCTCCCGGAGCACCTCCAACGCCGCACGGTAAATATACAAACAACGGATGCTTCTCGTCAACTGCTATTTGTAAGCTATCCAACTGCTTTTTCAAACGGAAAGCTGCCACACTGTATCCTATAAACAGATTTTTCGAATGCTCGTCATCCACGAAGTAGCTGCTCAGGTCTTGCTGTGACTGTCTTCTCCCTTCCTCCACTGCCTTGCTGTAGTCTGATGAATATTCAATAACATTAACCCCTCTGCTTCTAAGGAGGTCCTTCTTCCATGCCTTTGCATCTGCCGACATGTGCACCGTCACTTGAAAACCCAGCTTCGCGCTCATG
>Ga0209467_1000895_pt1 | contig 31629 bp, 28 predicted proteins | sample Higcelwee11metaG_FD_187175 | JGI IMG/M metagenome (GOLD analysis project Ga0209467, IMG submission 187175) | Freshwater pond sediment microbial communities from the University of Edinburgh, under environmental carbon perturbations - High... | ecosystem: Environmental > Aquatic > Freshwater >... | reverse complement strand
TCACGCGGACGATGCCCACCGCGCCCGGCCCCTGGGCCGTGGCGATGGCCGCGATGGTGCCGCCTGCGCGCATGTCTCCCCCCTCAAAACGGAGGCCGCCGGGGCCGGGACGCGTTGATCCCCGCCCCGGCGGCTCTGTCCGAATGGGCCGGGGCTATTCCCCGGCGGTGTCGTTGTAGTCTTCCGGCGTCACGTCCTGGCCGGCGCCGGGCGCTTCCTCGGGCTCGCCGCCCTGGCCCTTGCGCTTGGGCATGATGAGCACGCGCTTCATGGAGCCCTCGCCCTTGCTGCGGGTGAACACGAACTCGTCGTCCTGCAGGGTCAGGTGCACCACGCGGCGGTGGTAGCTGCTCATGGGCCGGGTGCTCTGGGTGCGGCCGGTGCTGGTGGCCTTGTCCGCCAGGTGGCGGGCGATCTGGCGCAGCCGCTCGTCCTGGTTCTCGCGATAATCCCCGGCGTCGATCTGCACGCGCACGGAGGCGTCCATGCGTTTGCTCACCAGCCGGTTCACCAGGTACTGGATGGAGGCGAGCGTCTGGCCCTCGCGGCCGATGAGCAGGCCGGAGTTCTCCGGATCCTCGATGCGCACGAGCACGCGGTCGGTCTGCAGGCTGACCTCGATCTGGGCGTTCTCCACCAGGGGCAGCAGCAGGGTGTGCGTCACCTCGCGGGCCACCTCGGCCAGCTTGTCCTGGTCCAGGTGGGCGATGCCCTGCGGCGCGCCGTTGTCCTCGTCGTCGTGGCCCTGGGCGCCGGCCTCGCGGCGCGGACGCTCGGGGCGGTTGCCGTCGCGCTCGGAACGCTCGCCCTCGCGCCTCGGGCGGCGGCGGGAGTCGCGACCGGAACGGTCGCCGGAACGCTCGGGGCGGTCGGTTCGGTCGCCACGGTTGCCGTCACGCTCGCCACGGTTGCCGTCGCGGTCAGACGGGGGCGCTGGCACGCGGTTGCCGTCCACCTCAGGCTCGGCGGCGCGCTCGGCGGGCTGGCGGTCGTCCGGCTGGCGTTCGCCACGGCCGCGGCCGCGGCTGCGGCGCGAGCGGCGGGGCTGATCGGATTTCTGGTCCGGCTTCTGGTCCTGGGGCTGGGCGTCGGGGTCGGCGGCCGGGGTCTCGGCCTCAGCGGCGGGCGCGGCCTTCGGCCGTTCAACCCGCTCACCGCGCTCGGCCCGCTCGGGCTTTTCGGCCCGTTCGGCCCGTTCGGCCCGTTCGGGCTTTTCTGCGCGTTCGGCCCGGGCCGGGCGCTCGGCTTCGGCCAGCTTGAGGCTGCCGCGCGGCTTGGCGCGGACCACGGCCTTCTTCACGCCCACCAGGCCGAAGATGCCCGAGGAGCCGCCGGAGATGATCTCGATCTCCAGCTTGTCGCGTTTGAGGTCATAGTGCTTGCAGGCGGCCTCGATGGCCTCGTCCAGGTTCTTGCCTTGGAATTCCTTGGCTTCGCTCACGGTTGTCCTCCCAGCAGATCGGTTGCGGCCACCATGCCTAGCTCTTCGCGCGCATCATCCACCACTGCTGGGCGATGGACAGGACGTTGTTGACCAGCCAGTAAACCACGAGTCCGGCGGGGAAGTTCAGGAACAGGAAGGTGAAGACCACGGGCATGAGCAGCATGATCTTCGCCTGGGTGGGGTCGCCGCTGGTCGGGGTCATCTTCTGCTGGATGAACATGGTGGCCCCCATGATGAGGGGGGTGACGTAATAGGGATCCTTGGCCGAGAGGTCCGCCAGCCACACGAGGTCCGTGAACGGCACGTGGCTGATGAACGACGCGTGCCTGAGCTCGATGGAGCCGAGCAGGGCCTTGTACAGCCCGAAAAACACCGGGATCTGCACGACCATGGGCAGGCAGCCCCCGGCGGGGTTCACCTTGTAGGTCTTGTAGAGCGCCATGATCTCGGTGTTCATGCGCTCCTTGTCGTCGGCGTGCTTCTCGCGGATCTTCTGGATCATGGGCTGGATGCGCTTCATCTGGTCCATGCTCTTGTAGCTCTTCTGCGAAAGCGGCCAGAAGATCAGCTTGATGAGCACGGTCAAGAGGATGATGGCCACGCCGTAGTTGTGCACGTAGTGGTTGAACCAGTTGAGCACATGCAAGAGCGGCACGGCGATGAGGTGGAACCAGCCGAAATCCACGGCCTGGTCCAGCTTGTTCGGCATGGCGGCCAGGATGGCGCGGTCGGCCGGGCCCATGTAGTAGGAGCACTTGAGCGTGGTGTCCTGGCCCGGGGCGAAGCTCACCGGGTGGCTCACGGCCAGGTGGAACACGCCGTCCTTGATCAGGGCGTTGCTCTGCGCGCCCTCGGCGGCGGGCAGCACGGCCAGCAGGAAGTAGTTGCTCTCCACAGCGGCCCAGTTCACCACGCCCTCGGACTTGACGCCCTTCTTCTCCAGGTCGCCGAGGTCGGTGTGCTCCTCGAAGCCGCCCTTGACCTTGCCGAAGGCGACGCGCGTGGGGTTGTACTTGTCCTCGCCCTTGGGGGAGAGCCCGGCGGTGGCCGCGGTGTAGGCCGCGAACCCGCCCACCGGAGCGGCCCCGGGGTTGCCGACCGTGGTCTCCTCGGTGACGAGGTAGGAGTCGGCGCTGATGGTCAGCCGGCGCACCAGCTTGAGCCCTGCGGCCTCGCCGCTGAAGGTCAGCGTGGTCTTCTCGCCGCTCTTCAGCTCCGTGTCCTTGCCCGTGAAGATCCAGCCCGGCGCGTTCCAGGTCAGCACCTCGGCCCCGGCGGGCTGGAGCACCAGGCCCAGCGCGGCCCGGCCCGTGGAGGCCAGGCCGATCATGTCGATGAGCGGGGAGTCCGCCTCAATGGTCTCGTGGAAGCCCGTCAGCACGAGGCTTTCGAGCACGCCGCCCTGGGTGTTGAAGCGGGCGGTGAACAGCGGGGTCTTGACCGTGACCTTTGGGGCCTGGGCGGCCGCCGCCGCCGCGGCCGAAACCGGCGCGGCCTGGACCTTGGCGTCGGGCGCGGCGGCCGGCTGGGCGGCCGGGGCGGGCGCCTTGGCCTTCTCCTCGGGCGGGAAGATGTAGCTCCAGCCGAAGAGCACGGCAAGGGACAGGGCAAGGGCGGCGATGAGGCGTTTGGTGTCCATGGGTCAGCTCGCGTGGGTGTCAGGGATGGTTTCGGGGAAGCAGGCGGGCACGGGGTCGTGGCCGCCGCGGCACAGGGGCTGGCAGCGCGCAAGGCGCCACAGGGCCAGCAGACTGCCCCTGGCCGGCCCGTGCAGGATCACGGCCTGCCGGGCATACTCGGAACATGAGGGCTCAAAGCGGCAGGCGCCCGCGAACACGGGCGACAGGAGCTTCTGGTAGAGCCAGATGAGCGCCAGCAGGCCGGCGCCGGCCGCCTGGCGCAGGGAATTGCGCGTACTTTTGCGCATCAAGGCCTCGCGTCGGTCGTTCCGGCCGCATTGTCCCGGGCGAGCCGGGCCAGCACGGGCTGGAACTCCTGTTCCACCAGGGCCAAATCGAGCGTCGCAGGGTCCAGGTTCCGCTTCGGAACGACGACGATATCAAAGGGCCTGCCGATTTCGGCCTGGTGCAGCCTGAAAAATTCGCGCACCACGCGGCGAACGCGGTTGCGCCTGACCGCCCGCCCGACCTTCCGGCTCACCGTGAGGCCGAGCCGGAAGCCTTCCCCCGGCTTTCCCTCGGCGGCGTCCGGCGCGGCGTCCCGCGTGAGGACGAAGAGCACGAAGTGCCGGGTGAAGGTCTTGCGTCCCTGCTCGTAGCAGGCCGCGAAGCGGCCGCTGGAGAGCAGGCGGCGGCCCTTGGGCCAGGTTAGACGGCTAATCTCTTGCGCCCCTTCTGACGGCGGCGGCGGATCACGGCCTGGCCGTTCTTGGTGCGCGAACGGACGAGGAAGCCGTGGGTGCGCTTCCTCCGGATCTTGCTGGGCTGGTACGTGCGCTTGCTCATATGTGTTCTCCTGGGAGATGATATTTTCCGTCGGTGCGGAACCAAGCCCTATAGCCGGGACGACCACGGCCGTCAAGTCCCGGCGGACCAGCCGCCCGGCGCAGGCGAGGCTTTGCTCGGGGGCTTTGTTCTGGTACTCTCATATCCATGTCGAGGCAAGCGTTCCTTTCGTCCCGCCGCGCCTACCGCGAGGCCATCGCCCCCCAGAAGGGCGAGACGACCTTCCAGGTGGTGCTGGAGCACACCGACCTCTTCGTCACCGCCGAGCGCGACCTCTCCCGGCCCATGCTCGACTGCGTGCGCGAGCTGCGCGGCGAACTCAAGAGCTTCATGCTGCTCACCCCGGGCTTTCGCGAGAGCCTGCGCCCCGTGCCCGCGCCCGAGGGCGCGCCAAGGATCGCCCGGGAGATGGCCGCCGCGGCCGAGGCCGTGAACGTGGGCCCCATGGCCGCCGTGGCCGGAACCTTCGCCCAGCTCGTGGCCGACCGCTTCCGGGCCGACTCGCCCAACCTCATCGTGGAGAACGGCGGCGACATCTACATGCACTCCACCCGCGAGCGCCTGGTGGCCCTGCTCTCCGAGCCGGAGAGCGGCGCGCGCCTGGGCCTGCGCCTCGCCCCGGCCGACTTCCCGGTGAGCCTGTGCGCGTCCTCGGCCACCATCGGCCCGTCCTTGAGCCTGGGCAGGGGAGAGCTGGTGGTGGTGCGCTCGCGCTCCGGGGCCTTTGCCGACGCGGCGGCCACGGCGCTGGCCAACCTCATCGACACGGCCGACGACCTGGCCCTGGTGCTGGAGCGCGCCAAGGCCTTCGCGCCGCTGGGGCTCGACGGCGTGTTCGCCCAGGCCGGCGGCAGGCTGGCGGTCTGGGGGAAGATGGAGCTGGTGGCGCTGGAAGCCTAGGCCGGCTCTTCCGCCGACTTCTCGCGGTTGGAGGCCATGACGGTCTGCAGGAGGTGCGGGGTCTGCAGGCGGATGACGCGCCGGCCGCTGGCCGCCGGGCCGCTTGCGCCGCTGGTGTCCACCAGGATGTGCCCCTGCGCGGCCAGGGTCTGCAGGTAGCTCTCGATGCTGGCCGGGCTGCACACGAAGATGTCGGCCATGTGGCGCACGGCCGAGTCGTAGAGGATCTCGCTTTTCCCGTTGGTCTCGAAGAGATCCAGGATGCGCACGATGCCCAGGGGGACGTTGGGCGCGCGCAGGGCCTTCTTGGTGGTGTTCTTGAGCCTGGAGACCAGCACGTTGAGCATGGCCTGGATCACCGGGGGCGCGGTCTGGATGATGCCGTCCAGGTCGTCGGCGTTGAGCACCACGACCTTGCAGTCCTCCAGCGCGATGGCCGTGGCGGTGCGGCCGTGGGATTCCAGGAACAGCGCCATCTCGCCGAACATGGCCACGGGGGTCAGCACGGCGAAGACCTTCTTGCGGCCGTCCACCGCGCCGGAGATCTCCACCTTGCCCTCGGTGAGGATGAAGGCCTCCTCGCCCTTGCTGCCCTCGCTGAAGATGACGTTGTGCTTGAGCACGGTGCGCTGCAAAAACGAGCCCTGGCTGACGCGCTTCATGACCACTGAACTGTCTCGGCTTCCGGGAAGGGGCATGGGCTACCTCGTGATGGCGTCTTCGCTGGCGAAAAATGGGGCGCCGCCGCCCGGCGCGCCCTGGGCCCCGCGGCCCTCGGTGAGCGTCAGGCGGTAGCCGAAGGCCACGAACAGGGACCGGCCGCCCCACTGCTCTGGCCTGAGCAGGAACTCGAAGCCGATGCCCTCGTCGGGCCTGGCCTCGCGCGGGAGGAAGGTGCGCGTGTCCTGGGCCACCACCGCGCCGTCGGCCTCGCAGAGGTAGGCCGTGAACACCAGGGAGTCGACCCACTTGGCCCAGGCCGGCAGCCTGGCCGTGTCCAGCCAGGCCCAGCCCTTGATGCCGGCCACGTCGCCCACGGGCTGGATCTGGTAGTCGAAGCGCATGAAGTTGGTGACCAGCGAGCGCGGCTCCTCCAGCGCCCAGGGCGCGCGCTTCATGTGGCCCACGCTCATGGGCGCCTGGCTGCACGCCCAGAGCAGCGGCAGCGCGGCGAGCGCGAGCAGCGCGAACGGGCGGGCGGCGCGGGTGAGCCTTCCTGGTTTCATGGGCCGGGATTTAGCACAACCGCCAGCGGATGCAAAGCCTTTCCCAAAGCCTTCAGGGGCGCGCACCGGCGAGCGCGGACCATTTCGCCGCCAGATCCGCCCACAGCAAGTCCAGGCCGCGCCGCGCCGCGCCCTCCATGTCCGCCCGGGTGAACTTGCCCTCCAGCTTGATCTTGTTGCCCAGGACCTGGCCCATGGCCGCCGGGCTCCTGGCCTTGGCCAGGCTGGAGTGCTGCACGTGCGCCACGGCCACGTCGCCGCAATAGGCCGCCGGCCGGCCGGCCACGGCCGCGCGCAGGTCGCGCTCCAGGTCGTCGAACTGCGTGGGGCTGAAGCGGATGTCGAAGCCGCCGAGGGAGCGCAGCACGTCCACGCGCAGGGCGTGGCAGCAGCCGGACACGTGCGCCGCGGGCCGCGAGTAGCTGAACAGCCCGAAGTCCAGCGCGCCGGCGCAGTTGTCGAACACGTTGACGTTCTCGGGCTGGTCGCGGAAGGTGCGCGCCGCGCCGTCCGGGGCGAAGAGCTGGTAGTCGGCGGACTGCAGGCAGGGCGGCGGACTGGCGGAGACGATGCGGCAGCCGGCCGCGCCGGCCTCGGGCCTGGCCTCCAGCGCGCCCAGCAGCCGGCCGAGCCAGGCCCGCGGCAGGAGCACGTCGTCGTCCAGGAACACGGCGAACTCGGCCGCCTGCACCTCGTCCTGGGCGATGAGCCAGTTGCGCGCGGCCGGCGCGCCGATGTTCACCGGCAGGCGGATGACGCGCAGGGCCCCGGCCGGGAACAGCCCGGCGCACTCCTGCATGGCCTCGCCCGTCCCATCGCTCGACCCGTTGTCCAGGCAGAGGATGCGCGCGCTTCCGCAGTCCGTGCGCGCGAGGCTTTCCAGCGTCTGCCGCGCGAGTGCGGCCTTGTTCCAGGAATAGACGCAGATCACGGCGCGGCGGCTGGCCTCCGGCGGGGCGGCCGGCGGGGGCGCGAGCAGGTCGTGCAGCTTCAGGCCCAGCTGCGTGTGCCAGGGCAGGACCGTGAACAGGGCGGCCAGCCCCGCGCGGCCGGCGTCCGCCTCGCCCAGGCGGAGCAGCAGTTCGCTGCGCAGCAGCGCGGCCACGCCGCCGAACAGCTCCGCGTCCACCCCGGAAACGGCGTCCAGGGCGCGCTGCGGGGCCGCGTACAAAAATTCGGCCTCGGCCCTGAGGCGGGCCTTGAGCGGCAGAAGCTCCGGCGGAAAGGCGCAGGCGTCCAGCGCGGCGAGCGGCAGGTCCGCGCCGCCCAGGCGCAAGAGGCCCTCCCAGGCCGGGGCCAGCCAGCGCAGGCACTGCCCGGGGTGGCGCAGGCCGGGCAGGAGCAGCCGCAGGATGAGCGGAACCTCGCCCGAGGCCGCCAGCGCGGCCACGTCCTCCGGGTCCGGCCCGCCGTCTGGCGCCGCGAGAGCGGCCGCAAGCGCGGCGGCGAAGTCGCCGGCCAGGGTTCCGGGCATCGCCCGGGCCAAAAGCTCCGCGCGGGGGCGGTCCAGGGGCGCGCGCTGCCAGGACCAGAGCGCGAGCGCCGCCCCGCAGGCGGCCAGGGCAGGGTCGCCCGCCTCCGCGCCGAGGCCGAGCGCCCGGCCGGCGAGGAAGCGCGCCAGGCCGGGCTCCTCCAGGCCCATTGCCCACTGCGGGAGACTCCGGCGCAGCTTGTCAGCCAGCTCCGGGAGGGCTATGTTCGGGGATGGGAAGCCGTGCGGCCCGGGACAGGCGAGCGGACTGGGCATCAGGGCGACCTCCTGGAAAATCTTGCGGCAATGTACTGGAAGCGGCGGCGCTTGGGAAGCGGCGCAAGGGGGAGGACGGCATGGATGTGCGCGCGGCGGCGGCGCTCCTGCGAAACGGCGGGGTGCTCCTCTACCCCACCGAGACCCTCTACGCCCTGGGCTGCGCGGCGCGCAACGCCAGCGCCTGCGCGCGCGTGGCCGCGCTCAAGGCCCGGCCGCGGGCCAAGCCCTTCCCGCTCATCGTGGCCGACCTGGCCGGGCTGCGGGCCATCGCGGCGGAGCTGCCCGACGACCTGCCGCGCCTGGCGGAGGCCTTCTGGCCCGGACCGCTGTCCGTGCTGCTGCGCACGAAAGCCGGGCTGCCCGACCTGGTGCGCGACGCGGCCGGCTTCTCCTCGGTGCGCCTGACCCCGCACCCGCTGGCGCGCGAGCTCTGCCGCCTGTCCGGCGGCGCGCTGGTGGCCACCAGCGCCAACAAGAGCGGCCAGCCCGCCACGGCCGCGCCCTCCGGGCTGGACCCGGAACTCCTGGCCGGCGCGGACGGAGCCCTGCTGGACACGCCCTGGCCGGCCGGCGGCGCGCCGTCCACGCTGGTGCGGCTGCTGGGCGAGGGGCGGCTGTCCGTGCTGCGCGCCGGGGCCGTCCCCCTGGAGGCTTTGGCGCGGCTGTTCCGGGTGGCGCCGCCGGCCTCGCCGGTTTAATTTTTTGTACCCACCCCTGGCAAAAGCCTGGTGCGGGCCGGGTCCGGGTACAAAATCTTCGACCGATTTTCGGGCTCCAGCCCCCCTTCGCGGGCCTAGCGGCGCCTTTCTGAATTTTCAACATGCTGGAATAAAACAATAAAAAAATATCTCTGCACGCGCCGCAGCTCCTGGCACGCTTCCTGCTCATAGACAAGCATCCTTCCTTCTTTTGCTGAAATCGGCTTCCCTGGGGCGGTCCCACGGGAAGCCGCTTTCATTTCAGCCCCTGGCACGCCGGGCCGCCTCTCCCGTGGCCGCCCGCCCGTCTCGCCGGCGTCCGTCACCGGAAATTCCCCGCCATGTTGCAGGATTGTGCTTGTAAGTCGCGCCCAAATGGCCTATAAAAATAAGGCTTGGAGCAGCACGGCGAACAATTCCGGCCCGTGGGGGGGCCGCGCATGAGCACAGAAACCCGGCCCAGAAACCCGCTGCCCACCGTGGACGTGGTCATTTACGCGGCTGGTCGGGGCATCGTGCTCGTGGAGCGCAAAAACCCTCCGTCCGGCTGGGCCCTGCCCGGCGGCTTCGTGGACTACGGCGAGACCTGCGAGGCGGCCGCCGTGCGCGAGGCCAGGGAGGAGACCGGGCTCGACGTGGCGCTCACCGGCCTCTTGGGCGTCTACTCCGACCCGGCCAGAGACCCGCGCGGCCACACCATGAGCGTGGTCTACACGGCCCAGGCCGCGGACCTGGCCGCACTCAAGGGCGGGGACGACGCCGCCCGCGCGGCCCTGTTCCCCCTGGACGGGTTGCCAAGGCTCGCCTTTGACCACGGACTCATCGTGCAGGACTTCATGGCCGGGCTTGCGCGCCTCGCCCCTTGCGGCGGCCGCCCCGGCCCAGGCTGAATGGCCCTGGCTCAACAGCCCGGGTTGGCCCGGACGGCCCCCCCGCCGGCCGGCTTCCTTTGAGGATGCGCATGCCCGTCAAACCGCTCGTCCTGTTCATGACCTCGGAGATCTACCCCTTCTCCAAGACCGGCGGCCTGGCCGACGTGCTGGGCGCGCTGCCGCTCACGCTCTTCCGCATGGGCGTCAACACGGCCGTGGTCACGCCCATGTACGGCCGCATCAACACCTCGGGCTTCGGCCTGCGCCTGCTCACCGAGCGCTGCCCCGTGGGCTACCCCTGGGCGCCCATCACGGCGGAGATCTACCAGGCCGACTACTACGGCATGCCCGTGTACTTCGTGGGCCGCGGCGAATACTTCGACCGCAGGCAGCTCTACAACACCCACGCCGGCGACTACTTCGACAACTGCGAGCGCTTCAACTTCTTCTGCCGCGCCACGCTGGAATGGGCGAGGCGGCTCGACTGGGCCCCGGCGGTGATCCACGCCCACGACTGGCAGAGCGCGCTGGTGCCGGCCTACCTGCACTTCTGGCGCAGGACCGACCCCTACTGGAAGGACACCAAGACCGTCATCACCATCCACAACCTGGCCTTCCAGGGCCGCTTCGCCTCGCGCCTGTTCTTCGACTCCGGCCTGCCCACCGAGGCCTGGAACATGCACGGGGCCGAGTTCTACGGCGACTTCAACCTGCTCAAGACCGGCATCGCCTACGCCGACGCCGTGACCACGGTGAGCCCGAGCTACGCCGAGGAGATCCTGACCCCGCGGTTCGGCTGCGGCCTGGAGGGCATGCTCGGCCGGCGGCGCGGGGTGCTGCGCGGCATCTTGAACGGCGCGGACTACACGGTCTGGGATCCGCGCGACGACAAGTACCTGCCCTGCATCTACCGGCCCGGCTGCGCCGAGGGCAAGCAGGACTGCAAGAACGCGCTGCTCAAGGAAATGCACCTGCCCGACCAGCTGGAGAACAAGCCGGTCATGAGCTTCATCGGCCGCTTCCGCGGCCAGAAGGGCGTGGACCTGCTCATCGACATCATTCCGCGGCTCATGGAGCAGGAGATCGGGCTCATCGTGCTGGGCGAGGGCAAGCTGGAGCACGAGGCGCGCCTGCAGGAGCTGGCCGAGGAGCACCAGGACCGCCTGCGGGTCATCGTGGGCTACTCCGAGGATCTGGCCCACCGCATCCAGGCCGGCTCGGACATCTTCCTCATGCCCTCGCGCTACGAGCCCTGCGGGCTGACGCAGATGTACGCCCTGCGCTTCGGCACGCCGCCCGTGGCCACGGCCGTGGGCGGCCTGCGCGACACCATCGTGCCCTACCCGCACCCCGAGGCCACGGGCTTCACCTTCGAGAAGCCCGACGCCGAGGAGTTCCACGCCGCGGTCTGCCAGGCCATGGACCTCTGGCGCACGGACAAGGACGCCTGGCAGGGCATGGTCGAACGGGCCATGGCCCAGGACTTCAGCTGGGAGCAGTCCGCGAGCCAGTACATCGACCTGTACCGTTCCCTTGGGGCGCGCCTGTAGCCGCCGTCACAAACAACATGGGGGATGCGATCATGCCGCTGACCAAAAAGTATTCCAAGGACAAAGGTTCCTGCGCCGTGGGCTTCTCGCTGCCCGTCGAGGCCGCGGGCGAGGCCAAAAAGCTCTTCCTCGCCGGGGAGTTCAACGCCTGGAGCCCCACCGCCACGCCCATGCGCAAACTGAAGGGAGCGTACCGCGCCAGCGTGACGCTGGCCGCGGGCCAGCCCTACCAGTACCGCTACGTCACGGACGGCGGCGTGTGGCTGAACGACACCGATGCCGACTGCTACGTGTTCAGCGCCTTCGCCGACGCCGACAACTCCGTGGTGGTGGTCTGAGGCGCGGCCGCGCCGCTACTGCACCGGGGCGAAGCGGGGCTTGAGGCCCCAGAAGTCGCGCGGGATGGGCAGGCACACGCTTGCGTCCGGGAACTCGGCGCAGAGGATGAGCCCGCCGCTCCGCTCCTCCCAGAACACATGGTCCAGGAACAGGGCCAGGGCGCGCCCCGTGGACAGCGGCCCGGCGGACTCGGCCCCGAGCCGGCGCAGCACCCCGTGCGCCGCGCGGCGCACCAGCGCCAGCGCCGCATTCGAGAGCGCCACGTCCTCGTAGTCCAATTCGTGCAGGGTGTCCCTGCCGCAGCCCACGGCCCTTACGGCCCGGCTGCGCGCTTCCGTGTCCGTCAGGCTGCGCATGGCCGAATCCTCCTGTCTTCCCGTCATGCCCAAGGTGATGCACCATGCGTGCCAGCCGCCCCCGGAACACCCCCCCCGCAGGGCCTTCCGCTCGGCCGCGAATGCGTATATGCTGCGCGGGCGCGACCACCCGCGCCCCACAGCCACCGGAGGCCCCCACATGAGCCCCATGAAACGCACCTGCGGCGTGCTCCTGCACCTGACCTCGCTCCCCTCGCGCTTCGGCATCGGCGACCTCGGCCCGGAAGCCTTGCGCTTCGCGGAATTCCTGGCGCTGGCCGGGCAGAAGCGCTGGCAGATGCTGCCCATCGGCCCCACGGCCGCCAGCCTCGGGGCCTCGCCCTACTCCAGCTTCTCGGCCTTTGCCGGAAACACGCTGTGCATCAGCCCGGAGGGCTTGAGCGAGGACGGACTGCTCACGCGCAAGGAGCTCGGCGCGTTCGCCCTGCCGCAGAAGGGCCGGGTCGATTTTCCGGCGGTGGAGCGCATGAAGAGCGCCCTGCTGCGTCAGATCTTCGACCGCGCCTGGCCCGGCGTGGAGGACGACGCGTCCTTCCGCACCTTCGTGGGCGACAACGCCTCCTGGCTGCCGGACTTCGCCCTGTTCATGGCCGCCAAGGAGCACTTCGGCGGCGCGGCCTGGACCGAGTGGCCCGAGGCCCTGCGCCTGCGCCGCGAGGAGGCCCTGCGCGAGTTCGGCGCGCGGCTGCACCGCGAGATCGTGTTCCAGCAGTTCTGCCAGTGGCTGTTCTTCCGCCAGTGGGGCCGGCTCCGGTGGGAACTGGGCCGGCTGGACATCGAGCTGGTGGGCGACGTGCCCATCTACGTGACCCACGACTCGGCCGACGTCTGGGCCAACCAGCGGCTGTTCAAGCTCGACGCCCACGGCCAGCCGGTGATGGTCGCCGGGGTGCCGCCCGACTACTTCAGCAAGACGGGCCAGCGCTGGGGCAACCCGGTGTTCGACTGGGAGGCCCTGGAGACGGACGGCTTCGCCTGGTGGATCAGCCGCCTGCGCCACAACTTCGGGCTCTTCGACGTGGTGCGCCTGGACCACTTCCGGGGCTTCGCGGCCTACTGGGAGATTCCCGCGGAGGAGGAGACCGCGGTGAACGGCAGCTGGGTTCCCGCGCCGGGCGAAAAGCTCCTTGAGGCCGTGCGGATCGCCCACGGCGCCCTGCCCCTCATCGCCGAGGACCTGGGCATCATCACCGAGGACGTGGTGGCGCTCAAGGAACGCTTCGACCTGCCGGGCATGAAGATCCTGCAGTTCGCCTTCGGCCCGCACACGCCCTACAGCCCGGACTCCCCGCACCACCACGAGAAGAACTGCGTGGTCTACACCGGCACCCACGACAACAACACCACGCGCGGCTGGTTCGAGACCGAGGCCACGCCGGGCGTGCGCCGCCTGCTGGCGCGCTACCTGGGCCGCAAGCCCACCGAGGCCACCATCGTGCGCGAGATGACCCGCCTGGCGCTCATGAGCCCGGCCAACGACGCCGTGCTTCCGGCCCAGGATCTGCTGAACCTCGGGGCCGAGGCGCGCATGAACACCCCGGGCGTGGCGGGCGGGAACTGGGGCTGGCGCGCGCCGGCGGACAGCCTGTGCCTGTGCGGCGCGGGCCGGGCCCTGGCCGAGGATTTGCGCGGCCAGTGCGAGCTCTTCGGGCGCACGCCGCCCTGCCCGGCGGACGAGGCCCCCGAGGACTGAGGCCCGGAGGCGTGGAGCGCCTGCGATTTTTTTCACAGCGCCCGTGTTGACAGGCGGGCGGGCGTGTTTATCTTCGCTCATGTCACAAGCGCCCCGCAGCCCTTGCGGGGCTTTTCGCGAACATCGGCGGCGGCCCTCCCTTGCCGGCGGAAAACGCCGACGCGGGCTGCCGCGGAATACTCAACACCACCGAAGTGGAGGAAGCGCACAATGAAGTTGAAGCCTCTGAATGACCGCGTCCTGGTGAAGCGCCTGGAGTCCGAGGAAGTGACCGCCGGCGGCATCATCATCCCCGACACCGCCAAGGAGAAGCCGCAGCGCGGCAAGGTCGTGGCCGCCGGCCCCGGCAAGCTGGACGACAAGGGCGCCCTCGTGAAGATGGCCGTCAAGGCCGGCGACATGGTGCTGTTCACCAAGTACGCGGGCACCGAGATCAAGATCGACGGCGAGGAGCACCTGGTCCTGCGCGAGGACGACATCCTGGCCATTGTCGAGAAGTAGACGGGCGTCCCGAGGCCCCCTCTCCACAAAAACCGCCGCAAGGCACAATTTTTTTGAAGGAGTCCCATCATGGCCAAAGAGATCATCTTCGACGCCAAGGCGCGCGAAAAACTGAAGACCGGCGTGGACAAGCTGGCCAACGCCGTGAAAGTCACCCTGGGCCCCAAGGGCCGCAACGTGGTCATCGACCGCAGCTTCGGCTCGCCCTTGATCACCAAGGACGGCGTCACCGTGGCCAAGGAGATCGAGCTTGAGGACAAGTTCGAGAACATGGGCGCCCAGATGGTGAAGGAAGTCGCCTCCAAGACCTCCGACGTGGCCGGCGACGGCACCACCACCGCCACCATCCTGGCCCAGGGCATCTTCGCCGAGGGCGTGAAGCTCGTGGCCGCCGGCCGCAACCCCATGGCCATCAAGCGCGGCATCGACAAGGCCGTGGAGGCCATCACGGCGGAGATCGGCAGGATGGCCAAGCCCACCCGCGACCAGAAGGAGATCGCCCAGGTCGGCACCATCTCCGCCAACAACGACGCCACCATCGGCAACATCATCGCCGAGGCCATGAGCAAGGTCGGCAAGGAAGGCGTCATCACGGTGGAGGAGGCCAAGGGCCTGGAGACCGCGCTGGACGTGGTCGAGGGCATGCAGTTCGACCGCGGCTACCTCTCCCCCTACTTCGTGACCAATCCCGAGAAGATGACCTGCGAGCTCGCCGACGCGCTGATCCTCATCGTGGAGAAGAAGATCTCCAGCATGAAGGACATGCTGCCCGTGCTGGAGCAGGTGGCCAAGATGAGCAAGCCGCTGCTCATCATCTCCGAGGACATCGAGGGCGAGGCGCTGGCCACCCTGGTGGTCAACAAGCTGCGCGGCACCCTCAACGTGTCCGCGGTCAAGGCCCCGGGCTTCGGCGACCGCCGCAAGGCCATGCTCCAGGACATCGCCGTCCTCACCGGCGGCGTGTGCATCTCCGAGGACATGGGCGTGAAGCTTGAGAGCGCCTCGGTCAACGACCTGGGCCAGGCCAAGCGCATCGTCATCGACAAGGAGTCCTGCACCATCGTGGACGGCAAGGGCAAGAAGGCCGACATCACCGCCCGCGTGAAGCAGATCCGCGCCGAGATCGACGAGACCACCTCCAGCTACGACAAGGAAAAGCTCCAGGAGCGCCTGGCCAAGATCGTGGGCGGCGTGGCCGTGATCCACGTGGGCGCGGCCACCGAGACCGAGATGAAGGAGAAGAAGGCGCGCGTCGAGGACGCCCTCAACGCCACCCGCGCGGCCGTGGAGGAAGGCATCGTCCCCGGCGGCGGCGTGGCCCTCGTGCGCAGCCAGAAGGCGCTGGAGAAGGTCAAGGCCATCGACGACGACGAGCAGGCCGGCGTCGACATCATCCGCCGCGCCATCGAGGTGCCCTTGCGCTCGATTGCGGCCAACGCCGGCTTCGAGGGCTCCATCGTGGTGGAGAAGGTCAAGACCGGCAAGGAAGGCTACGGCTTCAACGCCGCCACCGGCGAGTACGAGGATCTGATCAAGGCCGGCGTCATCGACCCCAAGAAGGTCACGCGCATCGCCCTGCAGAACGCGGCCTCCGTGGCCGGCCTGCTTTTGACCACCGAGTGCGCCATCGCCGACAAGCCCGAGCCCAAGGGTTCGGCCCCGGCCATGCCCGGCGGCGGCATGGGCGGAATGGGCGGAATGGGCGGCATAGGCGGCATGTACTAGCCCCCGACCCACCGAGACAAAATGCAAAGGCCGGAGCCCGCAAGGGTTCCGGCCTTTTTTCTGGCTGGCCACGGGCAGCTGGCGGCGTGTGATGAGACGGCCGCCCTGCCGCTGGCGAGCAGCCGGCTACAGCTCGATGTGGATGTCCCGGCCCTCGGGCCGCGACCCTTCCTTCAGATAGCCCTGGGCGTCGCCGTAGACGCGCTCGCTTGCGGCCTCGGCCATGCGCCGGGCCTCCGGGCCGGGGTTCAGCCTGAGCGCGGCCTGGGCGTTCATCAACGCCTCGTTCCAGTTCTTGCGCTCCAGCGCGCCCTTGGCCAGGCGCAGGTACAGGGCCTCGTTGGGGCCGAAGCGGCGCAGCGCGGCCTTGATGCTCTCCTCGGCCTTGGCCGACTCGCCCAGGGCGTCCTGGCACTGGGCCATCAGCCCATAGGCGCGCTCGTCGGCGGGCGCGATCTCGATGCTCTTCTGGAAATGCTCCGTGGCTTCGGCCGGCAGCCCGGCCAGCATCAGCCGGGCGCCGATGTCCACGAAGATCCCCGGCTCGTCGCCGTAGAGTTCGGTTGCGCGGCGGAAGTGCCTGCGCGCCTCCAGCGGCTGCTTGTTGGCCAGCTCGGCCTGGCCGGCCAGGACCAGCTCGTCCAGCTCGGCCAGGCGCTTGCGGCGCTCCTCGATGCGGGCCCTGCCCAGCACGGCCTCCAGCGCGTCGGCCAGCCGCGTGAGCGTGGCGGCCAGCTCGCGCTCCTGGCCCTTCTTGTAGGACAGGCCCGCGGGAAAGGCCCGGCGCACCGAGTCCTGCTCCGAAAGCAGGCGCACGGCCTCCTCCATGAGGATGCCGATCTCGATGCGTTCGCGGCCGAAGATCTGCGCCCCGGACAAAAGCTCCAGGGCCTGCGTCAGCGAGCGCAGGCAGCGCAGGAGATCCTTGCGCTGCAGGAAGAACTTGCAGCGGGCGATGTGCTCGCGGACAATCTTGGGGCTGGCGTCCATGTGCGGCTCTCCCTGCCTGCGGCCCGGCGTGATGCCAAGCCTCGCCACCCCATAGCCCAGGCCCGGCGCATGATCAAGCATTCCGGGCCGGAAGCCTGGCCGGGCCGAGCATTCCCCGGAAACTCTGGACAAGGCCGAAGCGCGCCGCTACAGAGGCAGCCAGGTCTTCCGCAACCGAGCGAGGTTTCGCCCGTGCGCATCGTGAACCTTGAGGGGCTCTATTTTGTCCAGGCCCTGCGCGAGCTTGGCCATGAGGTGCTGAGCGTCGGCCAGACCAAAGGCTGCGACGTGCGCCTGGACAGCCCCATGCCGGCCGCGCTGCTCTGGCGGGTTCTGGCCGGGCGCGGCTTCACGCCGGACGTCGCGCTCTGGTGCGACCTCTGCCGGCCGCCCGTGGTGCTGGACCTGGAGAGCCTGCCGGCCGTGACCATCGGCTACTCCATCGACCAGTACTGCAATCCCTGGCACGTGCCCCTGAGCGCCGGGTTCGACCTGTTCTACGTTGCCCAGAAGGACTACCTGCCGCTCTTCGCCGACCCCAGACTGGCCGGCCGCGGGCTTGAGTGGCTGCCGCTGTTCTGCGACCCGGACGGCGACGCCGACCCGGGGGGCGAGCGCGACATCCCGGTGTCCTTCGTGGGCACGCCCGACCCGCCGCTCAACCCCGGGCGCAAGCCCTTCCTGGAAGGCTTCAAGCGCCTCGCCCCGCTGGTCAGGCGCACGGGCGACTACCGGCCGGTGTTCGGCCGCAGCCGGCTCGTGCTCAACCAGAGCGCGGTGAGCGAGCTGAACTTCCGCATCTTCCAGGCCATGAGCTGCGGCGCGGCGCTCCTCACCGAGGCCTGCGGCAACGGGCTGACTGAGCTGTTCACCCCGGGCGAGGAGCTCTTCACCTACGCCCGCGGCGACTGCGCCGGCGCGGCGGAGACCGCCCTGCGCGCGCTTTCCGACGGGAGCTGGGCCCGGGTGGCGGCCAGCGGCAAGAAGAAGGTCCGCGAGAGGCACAGCAGCACGGCCCGCGCCCGGCGGATCGCCAGGGCGGCCGAGGCGCTCCTGCGCGGGGGACCGGCCCGCTGGCGGCTTTCCAACGCGGCCGTGGTGCGCGAGGAGACCGCCCGGGCCTTCGCCATGCTCGCAGCCGACCTCGCGCTGCCCCTGCCCGCGGAGCTGCGCGCGCTCTATGCCGGGCAGTCCGCGTGGCTGCTCAAGGGCTGAGGCCTTCCGCGTCTTGCCCGCGCCGGATTCTTGAGGCATAGTGGGCCTGAAACCCTGCGAGGCCCCATGCTGGAACGCGACTTCGACCCGACCAACGCCGAACTCCTGACGCAGCTGCGTCGCATCCCGCCGTTCGCCCTGCTCGACGAGGCGCAGATCGAGGCCGTGGCCAAACTGGCGCGCATGCGCAAATACGCGGCCGGCGAGGTGGTCATCCGCGAGGGCGACTTCGACCACTGGGTCTTCTTCCTGGTGCAGGGCGAGCTGTCCATCACCCACAAGGGCGCGCAGGTGGGGAGCATCCGCCGCCTGGGCGACGTGTTCGGCGAGATGGGCGTCATCGACGGCAGCCCCCGCGCGGCCACCATCAAGGCCGAGAGCCCGTCCTTGTGCTTGGCGCTGGACGCCTCGGTGTTCGAGCGCCTGGAGGGCCGCGACCGCTGGATGGTCCAGGCCGTGTTCTACCGCGTGTTCTGCGAAATACTGGCCGTGCGCCTGCGCCAGATGGACGAGATGCTCACCGAGGCCCGGCGCAAGCCCTGATCCCCCTCAAGCCGTCACAACAGCAAGCCCACGGAGGCGCAATGGCCGTCCATCCGCTCGCCGGAAAACCCGCACCCAGGGAGCTGCTCGCAGACATCCCCAAGATTCTTGACGCCTTCGACTCCGTGCGCCCCGACCCCGCCGACCCGGCGCAGTTGGTCAGCTTCGGCACCTCCGGCCACCGCGGCGCGAGCACCACTGGCAGCTTCAACCGCGAGCACATCCTGGCCATCAGCCAGGCCATCTGCGAACACCGCGCGGCCGCCGGGATCAGCGGCCCGCTGTTCATGGGCATGGACACCCACGCGCTCTCGCGGCCGGCGCTGCTCGCGGCGCTGGAGGTCTTCGCGGCGAATGGCGTCACGGTGCTGCTCCAGCCCGGCGGCGATGGCGGCCTGGGCTACACGCCGACCCCGGTGATCTCCCACGCCATCCTCTCCCACAACCGCGACGCGGGCAAACCCCGCGCCGACGGCGTGGTGGTCACGCCCTCGCACAACCCCCCGGCCGACGGCGGCTTCAAGTACAACCCGCCCGAGGGCGGCCCGGCCGACACCGCCACCACCGGGGCCATCCAGGACCGCGCCAACGAACTCCTGCGCGCGAAGCTCTCCGGCGTGCGCCGGCTGGCGCAGGAGGCGGCCCTGCGCGCGCCCACCACGCATTTTTACGACTACGTGCGGCCCTACGTGGACGACCTGGGCGGCATCCTGGACATGGACGCCATCGCGCGCGCCGGCATCAAGATCGCGGCCGACCCGCTGGGCGGCTCGGGCGTGGGCTTCCTCGGCCCCATCGCCGAGCGCTGGGGGCTCGACCTCACCGTGGTCAACGACCGCGTGGACCCGACCTTCTCCTTCATGACCGTGGACAAGGACGGCAAGATCCGCATGGACTGCTCCTCGCCCTACGCCATGCAGGGCCTCATCGGCCTCAAGGACCGCTTCGACGTGGCCTTCGGCAACGACCCGGACTTCGACCGCCACGGCATCGTGACCCGCGGCCACGGGCTCATGAATCCCAACCACTACCTCGCCGTGGCCGTGGACTACCTGTTCCGCAACCGCCCCGGCTGGCGCGCCGACGCCGCCGTGGGCAAGACGCTGGTGTCCAGCTCCATGCTCGACCGCGTGGCCGCGGACCTGGGCCGCCGGCTCTGCGAGGTGCCGGTGGGCTTCAAGTGGTTCGTGGAGGGGCTGCTCGACGGCTCCTTCGGCTTCGGCGGGGAGGAAAGCGCCGGGGCCTCGTTCCTGCGCCTGGACGGCAGCGTCTGGACCACGGACAAGGACGGCATCATCATGGGGCTTTTGGCCGCGGAGATCACCGCGCGCACCGGCCGCGACCCGGGCGAGGCCTACGCCGAGCTTGAGGCGCGCTTCGGGTCGCCGGTGTACGAGCGCATGGACGCCCCGGCAAACGCCGCCCAGCGCGCGGCCTTCAAGCGCCTGAGCCCGGACATGGTCACGGCCGCCAGCCTGGCCGGGGAGCCCATCCAGGCGAAGCTCACGCGGGCCCCGGGCAACGGCGCGCCCTTCGGCGGGCTCAAGGTCGTGGCCCAAAACGGCTGGTTCGCGGCGCGGCCCTCGGGCACGGAAGACATCTACAAGATCTACGCCGAGAGCTTCCTCGGCCGCGAGCACCTCAAGCGCATCCAGACCGAGGCCCAGGGGATGGTGGACGCGGCCTTCCGCTCCGCCGGGGCCTAGGGACGTTCGCCTCCCGGAGCCTCCGTCCCGGGGTTTCTTTGCTGCGCGGGCCGCGCCGTCGGCCGCGCCTCGGGCCTCGACTCCCGGGGCTTTCCGCTGTATAGGTCCAAGCTATGCCTCGTTCAGTCCAAGAAATCGTTTCCGCGCTGCGCGGATTTTTGCGCGCGGGACAGCAGGACGCCGCCAGGGTTCTGCCGGACCTGCTGGCCCAGGCGGTCGAGGCCGCGACCCGGGGCCCGGCCGCCGCCGCGGAGATCGCGTTGCTGCTCTCGACGCTCTTGCGCGGCCAGCGCGACATGCTGCTCATGACGCGCACCCTGCAGGCCCTGCTCGGCCTGGGCCGTCTGGGCCGCGTCCTGGCCGGCCAGCACATCCAGGCGCGCATCCTGCCCCTGCCGCAGTTCACGCCGCTGGTGTCCGCCCTGCCCGGCCGCGACGTGCTGGCCCTGCAGAACGACCTGCTCCTGGACGGCCCGGCCGCCGACAAGCAGCTCATGGCCTGGCTCAAGGGGCTCCTGCCCGCGCCGGGGCGCCTCGACCTGCGCGAGTCCCTGGCCTTCCTCAAGTCCTTGTCCGACGAGGGCCTGCCGCTGGCCCGGCCCCTGCGCGAGGTCCTGCTCTCCGCCGGCCTGTCCGAGGCCCTGCCCAAGGCCTTTGCCGGGACGCCCACGGCCGCGGCCGCGGCCCTGCTGCTTTCCGCCACGGACGCCCTGGCCAGCCCGGTGGTCCAGGCCGAGGCCCTGGGCTACGCCCTGCGCACCGCAGGCTCCAGCGGCCCCAGCCGCCTGGGTCCGCTGCTCGCCGCGCCGCCGACCCTCGAACCGCGCGAGGCCGCCCTGGCAGCGGAGATGCGGCGGCTGGCCGTCCTGCCCGACGCTCCCGTGCAGCTGCTGCCCGCGGCGCAGACCGAGCCCGAGATGCTGGGCCTGGTGCTGGCGGACCTGCTCAAGGGCGGCGGCCCGGCGGCCAGCCAGGCCCTGCTCCTCGCGCCGCTGCTGCCGCGCCTGGGGCTGGAGCACTGCCTGGCGGATCTCTCCGACGCCTCCGGCCCGGCCCGCGACGCCCTGCGCACCGCCGTGCCGGCCCAGGTCTTCCTGGCCCTGGCCAACCAGGAGCCGGAGTTTTTGCAGCGCGCGGCCCGGGCCCTGTCCTTAAGCGCGCCTTTGGCGCAGGAGCTGGCCGACCTGCTGAAGTCCCGGCCCGGGCCGGCGCCCGGCCCCTGGGACCGGGAGGAGGCGCCGCCGGCCGGACCCGACACCCCGCCGCCCAAGTCCGCCTCCGGCCGCCGCGTGGGCCTGGCCGAGGCCCTGAAGGACGCCCTGACCCCGCTCAAGGACCAGGACTTCTCCCATTCCAGCCTGGGCGACGAGACCATCGACGGAGCGACCCTGTCCGGTGTGGACCTGGCCCAGAGCCGCTTTTCCGGCGTGACCTTCCGCCGCGCGCGCCTCAACGGGGTCCGCCTGTCCCACTGCGCCTTCGAGCGCTGCGTGTTCTCCGGCTGCGTGCTTTCCGGCGCGGACCTCTCGGCCAGCCTGTTCACGGCCTGCCGTTTCGAGGCCTGCTCCTTCGACTCCTGCGACCTGGGGGGCGCGCGCTTCACGGACAGCCTGCTGGCCGCCTGCACCCTGTCCGAGTCGAACCTCGCCGGCGCGAGCCTGACCAAGACCCGGCTGGACACGCTCACCGCGCGGGCCTGCGCCCTGCCCTCCGTGCGCGCGCACGAGACCGTGCTCGCACGCTCGGCGCTTTCCCGCTGCGACCTCTCGGCCTGCCTGTGGACGCGCAGCCTCTGGCGCGAGACCGAGTTCACGGCCTGCACCCTCTCGGGCTCCCGGCTGACCGGCTGCGAGGCCACCGGAGCGACGCTCTCCCGCTGCGCCCTGGCCGGCGTGGAGGTCTACGGCGGGCACACGGACAATCCGCACCTGGCGCAGGCGCGGCGCGCCACCCAGGCGCTGTGCCTGGGGCAGGCCTGCTCCGGGCCGGACCCCCTGGCCGCCCTGCCCGCGGGCCTGGCCGGCGGCCCTGGCGCGGCCTTCGTGCGCGCGGCCGTGGGCTACTCCCTGCGCGTGGACGAGGCCCGGCGGACGCTGGCGGCCATGCGCGGCCAGAACCAGCGCCGCCGCGAGCTGGCCCTGGAGCGCCTGGGCGAGGGCCAGGGCGTGTTCCTGAAGCTTTTGCCCCTGCTGCTGGCCACCGACGTGTTCGAAAAGGCCCAGGGCCTGCCGGGCGTGCCGGCCTGCTCGCTCGCCGAGCGCTCCCTGGAGGGCGGCCTGGGGCGCGAGGCCCGCGCCCTGCTCGACAAGCACTTCCCCGGCGTCGCGCCGACCGAGAAACTCGCGCCGCAGCTATCCATCGAGGCCGTGTACGCCATCGGCAGCCTGGGCAGCGTGGCCCAGAGGCCCTCCTCGGACATCGACTGCTGGCTGTGCTACCAGGAGCTCGACGGCGCCCTGCCCGAGGCCCGCGCCGCGCTCATGCGCAAGCTCGCCGCCCTGGAGGCCTGGACCATGCAGACCTTCGGCCTGGAGACGCACTTTTTCGCCATGCCGCTTCACGAGGTGCGCCAGAACCTCTTCGGCATGAGCGACAAGGAGAGTTCCGGCTCGGCCCAGGCCGCGCTTTTGAAGGAGGAGTTCTACCGCACCGCGCACAAGCTGGCCGGCCGCGACCTGCTCTGGTGGGCCGCGCCGCCCTCGGCCACCCAGGCCGAGGCCGAGGCGCTGCTCAAGGAGCTCGCCGCCCTGGCCCCGCGCGTGGCGGCCGAACTCATCGACCTGGGCCAGCCCATGCCCATCCCGCCCGGGGAGTATTTCGGGGCCTGCCTGTGGCAGATCGTCAAGGCCCTGCACAGCCCGTACAAGTCGGTGATGAAGCTGGCGCTGCTTGAGAAGTACGCCGGCCAGGATCCCAACAAGCGGCTTTTGTGCGACCGCATCAAGGAGGCGGCCCTGCGCGGCCGCAAGAAGCCCGAGGAGGTGGACCCCTACCTCTCGCTGTTCTCGGCCATCCGCCGCCACTACCGCCAGCTTGAGGACGGCGGGAGCCTCTCGCTCATCGCCGAGTGCCTGCGGCTGAAGGCCGACGTGGACCCCGACGACCTGCCGCCGGACTTCCTGGACGCCGAGGCCGCGGCGCACGGCAGCTTCCTCGCGGCCCTGCGCCTGGGCGGCATGGTCAACCAGTTCATGATCTCGGCCTACCGGCGCATCCAGGAGGGCATCCGCGCGGACAGAAACGCCGCGCAGATCACGCCCGAGGATCTGACCCGCCTGGGCCGGCGCATCGCGGCCAACTTCGCGCAGCACGAGCACAAGGTGGGCCTGGTGCCCTTCCTCTCCGAGGACATCGCCTTCACGGAGCTGTTCTTCTACGCCGAGAAGGCCCCGGGCAAGCGCACCATCTGGGCGGTGAAGGGCAAGGAGAAGGCCTCGGGCAAGGCCTCCGTGGAGTCGCTGGCGCCCATCCGCCGCGACACCGACGTGGCGCGCCTGCTCACCTGGCTGGTGTTCAACGGCCTGTACGACGGCAGGCTGGCGGTGCAGGCCGAGAAGAGCCTCGCGCCCATCGCGGTGCTCGACCTGCAGAACCTGCTGGCCGAGCTGGCGGCCTTCTTCCCGCGCAAGGCCACCCTTGAGCCGGACCTGGACGAGTATTTGCGGCCCGAGCGCGTGGCCAGGGCCTTCCTGGTGCTCAACCTGCCCGTGCCGCCGGAGAAGAACAAGGTGCTCACGGCCTCGGTGATCTACGCCACCAACTGGGGCGAGGTGTACTGCCAGACCTTCGACAACCCCTCGGCGATCCTGCTCAAGTCGCCTCTGGGCTTCCTGCGTGAATCCCTGGCCCGGCCCCTGCCGCAGAACATCGAGATCAAGTCCTACGCGCCCAAGCGCTCGGCCTGTCCGCGCCTGCGCCTGGCGTAGGGGCGTGACGACCGGTGTCGCGGCCCCGCTGCCGGGCGCTATTTCCGGCGGCCGGCGGGGAAGGACGCCGGCGACCCCTTGGCGATGAGCGTGGTGGCCAGCCAGTCCAGCACCAGGGCCGGCGGCGCGCTGGGCTGCGAGAGCGCCTCCTGCGCCTGGGCCAGGGCCAGGTCCAGGCGGCGCAGGGCCGCCGGGCCGAGCTTCGCCAGGCGGCGGGCGGCCGGGCTCGCGGCGGCGCCGCTGAGCGCGGCGAGCAGCTCGCGCTCCAGGCCGGTGACGACGCGCTGGGCAAGGGCCCGGTCGGCCGCGGCCTTGGCGCTGGTGCGCTCGAACCAGCCCTGGCCGGTGTCCAGGAAGCCGAGCAGCGCGGCGATCCATTCGGCCGCGGAGGCCGCGGCCTCGGCCGCCTGGGCGTCCGCGTCCGCGGCGCCGGGGGCCTCGGGCCGGGGCCAGGGCAGGGTCAGCACGAAGCTGCGCGAGACCAGCGTCTGCAAAAGCCGCTCGCGCTGCGGCGCGGTGAGCACGAAGACGTTGCCCGGCCTGGGCTCCTCCAGGGTCTTGAGCAGCAGGTTGGCGGTGTAGAGGTTGAGATCCTGGGCCTCGGGGAAGATGGTCACGCGCAGGCCCCGGCCGTGGGGCGGCTGGCCCCAGACCGGGAGCAGCTCGCGCAGGGCGTCGGCGCCGCTTTTGCCGTCCTTGATGGACGCGTCGAAGAAGGCCTTGTCCAGCACGAGCAGGTCGCGCAGCACGCGCTCGTCGATCTGCCGGCAGACCGGGCAGCGGCCGCAGCCCTGGTCCGGGCAGTTGAGGATCCTGGCCCAGGTGAGCGCCGCGGCCAAGCGTTCGGCCGCGTCGCCGCCCTCCATGACCAGGCTCTGGGGCGGCCGGGAAGAAAGCGCGCGCAGGCGGTCGAGCACGGGCGCGTGGACGCGGGCGCAGCCCTGCATGGCTCCTCCTTCCCCTTCGCGGCCTAGCCGCGCGTGAAGGTCTGGCTGCGGTCCGGGCCCACGGACACCAGGCCCACGGGCACGCCGGAGAGTTCCTCCATGCGTTCGAGGTAGTTCTTCGCGTTCAGCGGCAGGTCGGCCCAGGAGGCCACCTTGGAGATGTCCTCCCGCCAGCCGGGCAGGGTCTCGTACACCGGGGCCACATGGGCCATGCCGTTCTGCTCCTGCGGCGGGTAGAGCACGCGTTCGCCGCGATAGTCGTAGGCCACGCAGATCCTGATCTCCGGCAGGCCGGAAAGCACGTCCAGCTTGGTCACGGCCAGCTCCGTGGGGCCGTTCAAGCGGGCGCTCTCGCGCAGGACCACCAGGTCCAGCCAGCCGCAGCGGCGTTTTCTGCCCGTGGTGGCGCCGAACTCGCCGCCCTTCTCCTGGAGGTAGTCGCCGGTGGCGTCGAGGAGTTCCGTGGGGAACGGGCCGCCGCCCACGCGGGTGGTGTAGGCCTTGACGATGGCGATGATGCGTTCGAGCATCCGGGGCGAGCAGCCCGAGCCCGAGGCCGCGTTGCCCGACACCGTGGTGGAGGAGGTGACGTAGGGATAGGTGCCGTGGTCGATGTCCAGGTGCGTGCCCTGCGCACCCTCGAAGAGCACCGTGCCGCCGCCGGCCACCGCCGCCTGGATGGCCGAAGAAACGTCGGCCAGGTAGGGCCGGACGCGTTCGGCCACGGGCAGGATGTGCTGAAAGACCGCCTCGGGGTCCATGGTCTCCACGCCGTAGAGGTTCTTCAAAAGGACGTTCTTCTCCTCCAGGGCCACGGCGATCTTGGAGCGCAGGAGTTCCATGTCGGCCAGGTCGGCCGCGCGGATGCCGCAGCGGTGGACCTTGTCCTCGTAGCAGGGGCCGATGCCCCGGCCGGTGGTGCCGATCTTGGCCCCGCCGGTGCGCAGGCCCTCGCGGGCCACGTCCATGGCGCGATGGTAGGGCATGATGATATGGGTCTTCTTGCTGATCATCAGGCGCTTGGGCGAGACGTCGATGCCCTTCTGGGCCAGGGTATCGATTTCACGCAGGAAGACCTCGGGGTCGAGCACCACGCCGTTGCCGATGAGACATATTTTTCCCGGGTGCAGGATGCCCGAGGGGATGAGATGCAGCACGCATTTCTCGCCGCCCACCACGAGGGTGTGGCCGGCGTTGTTGCCGCCCTGGAACCGCACGATGGCCGCGGAATCCTGGGCCAGCATGTCCACGATCTTGCCCTTGCCCTCGTCGCCCCACTGGGACCCGAAGACCACGATATTTGACATGGGCGCTCCTTGTGACTACTTGCCCCGCTCACGCTAAGCGGTATATTTGCGGCAAGCGGCAGATTTGCGTAAAAGAGGAATCGGAACATGTCAACAACGGCAAAGGACAATACCACCCGAACGCGCCCGGCCCCGCGGCGCGAGCGTCTGGCCCTGGGCCTGCTCGCCGCGGCGCTGGCCGGGCTGCTCACGCACCACGCCCTGACCCTGCCCCTGCCACGCACGCTGCTCGTGGCCGCCCCGCGCCAGGCCCGCATGGCCGAAGATTCTCCGGCGAACCTGGAGCGCCAGCTTTTGGCGCGCTTCGCCGAGGAGCACGGGATCTCGCTCGAATACGTCTTCACCGCCACGCCCGAGGAGGCCCTGGAGCTGGTTGAAAGGGGCCGCGCCCAGCTGGGCCTGGCCCTGGGCGTGGCGCCCGGCGGCGAAAACTCCCGCGAGGAGGCCGCAGGGGAACACGCGCCCAGGCTCGCCTTCGGGCCGGAATACGACCGCCAGACCATCTACGCCGTGGACTGGGACGAGGGCTTCGTGCCCCCGGCCAGGCCCTCGGCCGCCCTGGACGAGCTGCTGCGCGTGGCGGCCTCCTTCTCCAAGCAGCCGAGCCAGGCCCCGGCCCTGCCGCTGGACGCCCTGCACCTGCTCCTGCCCTTCATCTCCGAGGTGCGCGACGCCGCGCCCACCCGGCGCGAGGCCGGCTACCGCTTCGTCTGGCGCACGGACGTGCCCCGGCTGGACGCGGCCATGCGCGCCTTCTGGAAGCGGATCCAGGCCGACGGGAGCCTGGCCTCCCTGCGCGAGCGCACCCTGGGCTTTTTCCCCGAGGATCCGGACCCCTTCGAGATGGAGCTTCTGCGGCGCACCGTGGCCCTGCACATGCCTGGCCACCTTAAGACCATCCGCCGGGCCGCCAGGGCCTGGGGCCTGGACCCCTTCCTGCTGGCCGCGGTGATCCACCAGGAATCGCGCTTCGACCCGCGCGCGGTGAGCGCCACGGGCGTGCGCGGGCTCATGCAGATGACCGGCGACACCCTGGAGCAGCTGGGCGTGAAGGATCCCGACGACCCGGCCGAGGTCATCACCGCCGGGGCGCGCTACCTCGACCGTCTGCGCACGCAGTTCGTGCAGCAGGGCTACGACCGCGACGACGCCATGCTGCTGGCGCTGGCCGCGTTCAACGTGGGCGCCGGGCACGTGCAGGACGCCATCGACCTGACCCAGGGCCCGGGCCTGGCGCCGCCCTCCTGGCTGCGCGTGCGCCAAGCGCTGCCGCGGCTCGCGGAGACGGACATCGCCCTCAGGACGCGCTACGGCCTGTGCCGCGGCGGCGAGGCCGTGGATTTCGTGGATAAGGTGCGCTACTTCGCCTACGCCATCAAGGGGCTAGTCCTGACCACGGCGCAGGGGGATGAGCTTTCCGGCCTTCGGCTTGCTCTGGCGGACTGAGCCGCGCGGCCGCCCGCCCGCCGGCGGCGTCCTGCCGGTCCTTCCGGCCCTGGCCGCGGACTCCGGGGCGGACGCGGGCCGGTCCTTCAGCGCGGGCCGCTGCTCCGGGGCGGTCAGGTCGAGCAGCTCCGGGCCGGGACCGGAAGGGTCCGGCCGCCGCGAGGCCGCCAGATTGTAGTTGAAGAGCTGGTTCTTCATGCGCACGGCCTGGATGAGCCCGAAGATCAGCACGGACTCCTCCCAGCGGCGGGTGGGCTCGAACTGGCGCACCGCCTCGGCGTACTTCTCCCACAGGTCCATGAGCGAGGCCTCGTCAAAGGCCACGAGCTGCCGGGCCAGCTTGGCCAGCGCGTTCTCCAGATAGGACTCGGCCATGGGGGAACCTCCGTAGGGGGCGTTGGGGGCGCGGGGGTCGCGGGGACGCGATCCTTGCCGCGCATGCGCGGTGCTACCAGAAATCGCGGAGGCCGCCAATTCAAAATTGCCCGCCATGGCGGGCTGTGGTATTCCGAATTCAGCCGGGCGCCGCCAGCCCGCCACCATACTTGCCACGAGGAGACGGTCATGAGCGACCTCAAGAAGATGTACACCACCCTGTTGCAGGACTCCTTCCCCGAGGATCTGCGCATCCAGCTCGGCGCGCAGGAGCTGGTGTACAAGAAGCGCACCTGGAACATCGGCGGCGAGGTGCGCGGCCTGCGCTACGGCGAGAACCCGGACCAGCCGGCCGCGCTCTACGAGCAGGTGGGCGGCGGGCTGACCCTTGACGGCGTGGCCTTCCGCGGGCCGGGCCAGGGCCTGGTGTCCGCCCTTACCGAGGAGCACATGCTCCAGGCCGGCAAGCACCCGGGCAAGACCAACCTGACCGACGTGGACAACGCCCTGAACATTTTGCAGTACCTCACCGCGCGGCCGGCCGCCGTGATCCTCAAGCACAACAACCCCTGCGGCGCGGCCTGGACGGACGCCGGCGTGGCCGAGGCCGTGTCCCGCGCCTTCTGGGCCGACCGCATCGCGGCCTTCGGCGGGGCCGTGGTGGTGAACCGGCCGCTGACCAAAGAGGCCGCCGAGCTCATCAACTCCTTCTATTTCGAGGTGGTGGCCGCCCCGGCGTATGAGAAGGGCGCGGTGGACATCCTGAAAGCGCGCAAGAACCTGCGCATCCTGGAGATCCCAGGCATCGCCAGGCTCGACGAGCTGGCCCGCGCGCCGTTTCTGGACATCAAGGCCCTGTTCGACGGCGGGCTGGTGCTCCAGACCTCGTTCCAGAGCCGCATCCGCACCCCAGCCGACTTCCTCCCGGCCACGGCCGAGAAGGACGGCGCGAGCTACGCCGCGCGCAGGCCCACGGCCAGGGAGGCCGAGGATCTGCTCTTCGCCTGGGCCATCGAGGCCGGCGTCAGCTCCAACTCCGTGATCTTCGTGCGCGACGGCGTCACCACGGGCATCGGCACCGGCGAGCAGGACCGCGTGGGCTGCGTGGAGCTGACCATCACCAAGGCGCGCACCAAGTACGCCGACCTGCTCGCGTTCAAGGAGCAGAACCAGTCCATCTTCGAGCTCATGCTCGCCGCGCGGACCGACAGCGCCAAGGCCGAGGCCCTGGCCGACATCCGCGGGCGCACCGAGGAGGCGCGCGGCGGCCTGCCCGGCTCGGTGCTGGTCTCCGACGGCTTCTTCCCCTTCCGCGACGGCGTGGACCTCTGCCTGGCCCAGGGGGTCACGGCCATCGCCCAGCCCGGCGGGTCCATGCGCGACTTCGAGGTCATCCGCGCGGTGAACGAGGCCAGCCCGCAGGCGGCCATGGTCTTCACGGGCCAGCGTTCGTTTAGGCACTAGGCGCGCGGAATGACGAAACCCCTACAGCTCTCCGGCTTCCCCAGGCCGGGCTCGGTGGTGGAATTCCTGCTGGAGGGCGAGGCGCACATCGCCTGGGTCCTGGAGGAAGCCGGCGGACGCCTGCGCCTGATGACCGCCAACCGCCGCGAGCACAAGCTGCCCGCCAGCCGCCTGCTGCCCTGGACCGGCCCGGACTTCGCGCCCGCGGCCACCCGCGAGGAGGCCGCGCGCCGCCTGGAGGATCTGGAGGCGCGCCGCCGCGAGATCCTGGGCGGCATCAACGCCCTTGAACTCTGGGACATGGCCCAGGGCGAGCTGGAGCGCGCCCCGGCCCAGTGGTTCGCCCAGCTCCTCTGGACCGACCCCGGCGTGGACGAGCTGGCCGCCATGGGCCGCGCGCTCCTGGGCGCCAAGACGCACTTCAAGTTCAACCCGCCGGACTTCGAGATCCACCCGGCCGACAAGGTCGAGGCCCGGCTCGCGCGCGAGCGCGAGGACAGGGAGCGCGAGGCCGTGGCCGCGGCCGGGCACGCGCTCTTCAGTGCGCTCTGGGCGCGCATCAAGTCCGGCCAGGCGTTCCCGGCCGCCGGCGGACCTGCCTTGCGCGAGGCCGACAGCCTGGACCCGGAGCTGGCTGAACGCCTGCGCGCCATGCTCTGCGCGCAGCTCGCCGGCCGCGCCGCCACGAGCGTCGAGCAGGACGCCCTGGCCAAGCTCTGGGAGAGCCTGAAGAAGCACCTGCCGGACACGCCGCACCTGGCGCTCCAGCTCGCCCAGGCCTGGGGCATCGTCGCGCCGCACCACAACTTCCTGCTCGACGAGGCCGGCTACGCCTGGGGCGACGCCTGGAGCGCCCAGTTCGCCGAGGAGATCGCGGCCCAGCGCGCGCGCTTCGACGCCCTGGCGCGGGGGGTGGCGGTCGATCCCACGCCCTTCGTGAGCATCGACGCCTCCACCACCCGCGACATCGACGACGCGTTCTGCGTGCGCGAGGCCGCGCTGCCGGACGGGAGCACGGGCTACCACTGCTCCGTGGTCCTGGCGCGGCCCTGCCTGGCCTGGAGCTTCGGCTCGCCGCTGGACCGCGAGGTCATGAGCCGCGCCACCAGCCTGTACCTGCCCGAGGGCAGCGGCCACATGATGCCCGAGGCGCTGGGCACCGGGCTGTTCAGCCTCACGGCCGACGGGCCCAAGCCCGCGCTGGTGGCCGAGTTCCTGCTCGACCAGCGCGCAGAGGTCGTGGAGACCAGCCCGCGCCTGGCCTGGGTCAAAATCGCCCGGAACATCGCCTACGAGGACGCCCAGGCCGCGCTGGACGCGGACAGCGATCCGCACCTTTCCCTGGCCATGCGCCTGGCGCGAGAACTCTTCACCCGCCGGCTGGAGCGCGGGGCCGTGGTCATCGACAAGCCCGAGCCGCGCGTGGAGCTGGACCCCCCGCCAGACGGCGCGCACGACATCCGCGTGCGCATCGAGACCCGGCCCGGCAGCCCGGACGCCGAACTGCTCGTCAGCGAGTTCATGATCCTGGCCAACTGCGGCATGGCGCTCTGGGCGCGCGAAAAGGGCGTGCCGCTGCTCCACCGCACCCAGGACATCGCCCTGCCCACCGATGCGAAAGGCGTGTTCCGGCACGCCGTGGACATCTTCCGCGTGGTCAAGCTGCTGGCCCCGCCGCTGCTCGAATGCCAGGCCCGCCGCCATTCGGCCCTGGCCTGCGAGGCCTACGCCACGCTTACCTCGCCCATCCGGCGCTATGTGGACTTCCTGAACATGGCGCAGGTGCAGTCGTTCCTCGAAACCGGCGCGCCGCGCCTGGACCGCACGGGCCTGGAGGCGCTCCTGCCGCACCTCTCGGCGCGCATCCAGGAAGTCGGCCAGGTGCAGCGCTTCCGGCCGCGCTACTGGAAGCTCGTGTACCTCGCGCAGCACCGCCGCGAGCCCTTCCCGGCCGTGGTGGTGGACGAGGCCGGGCCGTATCCCACCCTCTCCCTGCCGGAATTGCAAATCACCGTGCGCGCGCCGCGCCAGATGATCGGCGACAAGGTCCACGCCGGCATGGCCGTGAACGTGACCTTCGGCCGCATCGACCCGCTGACCAACGAGCTCAAGGTGCTCGAGGCGCGCGAGGCCGAGTAGGCCCTGGAGGCCCTGGAGGAGCGCGGGGGGC
>Ga0209467_1000893_pt1 | contig 31721 bp, 23 predicted proteins | sample Higcelwee11metaG_FD_187175 | JGI IMG/M metagenome (GOLD analysis project Ga0209467, IMG submission 187175) | Freshwater pond sediment microbial communities from the University of Edinburgh, under environmental carbon perturbations - High... | ecosystem: Environmental > Aquatic > Freshwater >... | reverse complement strand
CGGATTTTTTGAAAACAGCCTCATTATCAATCCGGCCGCGATCGCGTTTGAAATGGCCCCTCTGTTCTACACTAACTACGGAAATCTCTATTATCCCGCTTCAATTACTTATCCGACCGCCGGATTATTGCTTCCCTTCGGCGGTGCGACCGCGGGAGTCGAATACTCTTCGATTGATCCGTCATCGCAAAACGGCTATTCGCTGCAGAGTCTGCGCATGGCGTACGCGCTGAAGCTTCGCGGCGGAATTGTCGCGGGTGCGGGAATTAATATGTCCTACATCGCAACACCATCTGACGGTAAAGTATTCATGCTGATGCCCAATTTCGGTGTTCTGATGCCAATTAATTTTATATACGCATTTTTCAATGATTTTATGATCAAAGAGGCGATGGTCGGGGCTTTCATGATGCCCGCGTTAGGCTCATCCAGCTCGAATGATCTGTCAGATCTTTCGAGCTTATCCTTCGGCGGCAATTTTGTCTTTTACGAATACGCTTATTTTAAATCAAGATATTTTGCCGAAATGACCCTCCTTTCAGATTATCTTCAGATCCCTTTCAAGCACGGATTCGAGCTTGAGATTGCGGGCAAATACCGGCTCAGAGCCGGTATGGTCGTTCCCGATGTGTACAAGACCAGGGGGTTCACCGCAGGTGCGGGTATCAATTATTCGCTTGGATCGCTGAAGGGCAGAATCGATTACGCGCTCGCCTATTTCGATAGCAGAGAATACGTTCATTATTGTGGAATTTCCTCCGCTTTCGCAAACGATATGTACCGCAGCGAGGAAATGGAGATCCGCAGCCATTACGCATCCTTTTCGCCTAACGGTGATGGAATTAAGGATTATCAGATATTTCAAGTCCCGCTTTTCAGCAACATCGAGCAGATGAATCTTGTGATTAAAGATAGTAATGGTAGTACGGTAATTTCTGCAGAGCTTGTAAACGGGGGGAAGCCTCTCTTTGAATCGGTGAACAACCGCATTCAATGGAAATGGGACGGAAGAAACAGTGACGGCAATATTGTCCAGGGAAGTTATTTTGCCGATCTTGATGTGAAGACCAGAACTTCCCGCACGGTCAATAAACGCAGCACGCCGTTCTCCATCGATACACAGGAGCCATCAGCAACGGTCACATTTCAAAATGTAATATTCTCCGGAGAGAGTGAATCAATTGTGATCAGGCATGAACAAACATTCCAGAGTGACCGGCAATGGGATGGCGCCATACTCTCATCATCAGGTGAAAAAATCGAAGAGTGGAGTTGGAGTGCCGCGCGTCTGCCGGAAAAAGTGATCTGGGACGGCAAAACAAAGGACAACTCACCGGCTGAGGACGGATTGTATTACTATATTCTCAGTTCCGAGGATGGCGGCGGCAACAGGTTTGAGTCAAAATCCGGTCCTTTTATACTCATCCGCTCCTCTTCAAGAAAAGTTAGTTGTGACAAAAAATATTATAATCGCCGGAATGACCTCGTACGCATATATTCAACAATTCTGAAAGATCGCAACGATGCGATCGAAATTAAACTGCGCGGTACAGACAGGGAATACACCTATACGATGAGTGAGCCGATGATCTCTATCCCCAAGTCCGCATTGGCTGAAGGTACCTACAATTATACAGCCCGTCTGATATCAACGGGAGAAAACCTCGCCGCGGGAGAATCATTTGTCGTAGACGTGACTCCCGCCGAAATTTTCGCAGATTACGTGACCTTCATTAAAAAAGGCGAGGCGGGTGAGATTCATCTTTTGTGTTCAGCTGACGAGCCCTTATCCGAATTGTCCCTTGCGGCGGTGGTAAACGGCAGAGAGTGCGGCCGTAAAACTCGGGTTAATTCAATTGAAATCGTTGATTCTCTTCCCGCTGCTTTTCTGAATCCCTACAATCAAGTCACACTCAATCTTACAGGTAAAGACTCAGCCGGCAACTCAACCGAGTTTTCAGCGGCTTTTGAATTTTATTTACCGTCGGATGATGATGGTTTAAAACACGAAGAGATTTTCAGAGTCAAACCGACTGTCACCTCTCTTGCGCGGTCAATCGGCCGATTTTCGGGAAAACCGGTGCGGGTAATCCTGCTGCATAATTCCGATAGCGCATCGATTAAAGAATTGATCCGCAAAGTGAAGGATGAGATATCTGTTGAATTGATCCCAAGAGTGAGTTCTGCTCAACATCACGATTATCTATCACTGATTGCCGAGTACTGAGAAATGTGGATATAACTGAAAATGCTTTTATTGTGGACATCGAAAAATCACTTTCATCTATGATTTCACCGGGATTCATAATTGAATTTTTCGATGTCCGTGTTGCTGAGGTTTATTTATAGTTTCCAAATAACTATTTCCTTCTGGAGAGTGCTGTGTTGCGAATTATTTCATTTCTAAGAGAAGCCGTTGTTCATCTTCTCTCATCGCTGTATAATTTAGCAATGGTTGCCTTCGACTGGTTTCTGCATCTTGAATCGGCTGAAAAGATACTGTTTCTCAACAATATGCTGTGTCTTATTTCTGTTATCGTTCCGGCCGCCTATTTCAACATCTTTGACAGCCGCTACTATGTAAACAATCCTGTCGCGATCACTTCAATATTTATCGCATTTCTGTTCTTCGTCTCTCTTTTCTGGCAATGGAGATGGATCAAAATTGCCAGAGTGCTTGGCGCAGTGTATTATTTTCTGCTTCTGCTTTCAAAGGTGATCTTTCATACATTGACAAAAGCTGAGACATATTCACTGTTTTGGGGATTCTATCTTGCCCTGCTGGCGGGGATGATATATATTCTGATATCGGTGCATGCGATATTGCGGGGGCGTTAAAATGGATGATTTGATTAAGGATTATGTATTGCGTTCATGCGATACGATAAATAAGGCCTGTGCTCGAAATTCCCGTTTTTCTGCCGGGGGTGGCCGCATATGTAGACCTTCTGCCGGAAGCGGTTCGCTGAAATGAGCACAATCGAGTTAATCGGTATTTCCGCGTCGGTAATCGTGGCGATTTCTCTGACGATGAGTTCCGTGCTGAAATTGCGGCTGCTCAATCTTGCCGGTTCTGTGATTTTCGCCGTCTACGGATTTTTAATCGGTTCATTGTCCGTATTCGGCCTGAACTGTTTTGTCATCTTCAGTAATATTTTCTATCTTCTGCGCATGACGAACCGTAAGGAATACTTCACCATAATACAATCTGAAACCACTTCAGGCTATTTGTCCGCATTTTTGCGCTATTATGAATCCGACATATCCCGCTTTTCGCCGCAATTTGATTTTCAAATCTCTCCGGACGACTTTGTTTTTTTCGTGCTCCGTGATGTGGTACCCGCAGGGATACTTATCGGTTCCATGGATGTGCAGAGGAATCTTTTCAAAGTACGCCTTGATTATGTAACGCCGCAGTATCGCGACATGAAGACCGGCAAATTTATATTTTACGATTCAGCCGGTTTTTTTGCAAAGTACGCCATCGGCTCTTTCAGGGCAATTCCCGAGACTAAGTCCCAGCAGAAGTATCTCGAAAAGATCGGTTTTTTACGCGAAAATGAGGGGTATCTGTTCAGGATCGCAGGCATCAGCGGCTCCCTATGAATACTTCTCACGTATTGAAGAGATATACTCTCTTTCGATATCAGAGTAATTATTATCCGCCATGGCCGCTCTTTCCATTACCTTGATAATGCGTTCCCTTTTTCTTTTTCCCTCGGGCATTCTGACGGCGAGAGCGCCCGTGACGGCAAGATCAAGCATCGGTTGAACCTTTGCGGTGCTGAAACCCAGTCTTTTTGCCGATTTTTTGGCAAAGGCGAGTTCCTCATCAGAAATCCTTCCATCGCATCCGAGCACCGCTAATAGATTATTAAACGCAAAATCACGCACCTCATAAACCGCGTCATAGATATCGCCCTTGATCGCGGCTCCCGAAGAATACTGCAGTGACTGCAGATAATCTGAATAATCAGCGCCTTCGTACAGTCCGCTGACAATCCATTCGTGCGCTGGATCGTTCAGTGACGAGCTGCAGTAGCGGCAGGTGATGTCGATACTGTCGGCAACGGGGGCGGCGCATACGGGACAAAGATGCGCATAAAGAGAGGCTTTTGCCGTCTCTCCGCTTTTACTGCGCTGCATAAAAAGTGTATATCTGTCTGAAACTACGCCGTGATCGAGAAGTGAGATTTTTGAATTGTTCAGAAGCACTCTCTGGTAGGATCTTCGTATCGAAAGGGCGGCGATATACGAATCCTGTACCTCATAAAAACCGGCAAGGGAAACACTGTTTAAATAGAGACGGTTGTATACTGTTTGCGGCGTATCCCCGCTCTTTGCCTCCTCAAAATTTGTAATCCATTTTGCGAAAAAATCATCACTCATGAAACGCCGTGCGATCATCGGGTTTTGCAGTGTCTGCGCGCTGACTATCTGCAGATATGCGTTACTCGCGATGTCCTCGATATGCTGCACCGAGAAATCTGCAAACCCGCCGGCAATCTTTCGAATTTTATCGTCAAATCTCAGCTGCTTTGCCGCCGCCTTGCTCTCAATAGAATAATCCTGTGACTGCGTGATTTCAGCAAGAACCCAGTCGTACTCGCCGGAGTTGAAGATCGTTCCGCAGTACTGACAGCGTGATATCTCTCCCAATTTGAAGTCCAGATTTGCGCTGCAATTGGGGCAGCACTCTGCACTATATAGATCGTGTGATTCTATGCCGCGTTTCCGCATAAATGACCAGTATTCCCTGAAGTGCTCCCTGTTCGACGTGCAAAGCTCATGATAAGATGATTGAAAGGTTTCTTCAATATACGCATCTATCCCCACCTGGATAATGTCGAACTCACCATCGCGTTGAAAGCTGTCGATAAAAACGGATTCGATTTCCACCCTGTTGATTTTGTTCGTCTGGTTGATCAGGTTCATCATGAGAAACTGGGAGTTAAATCGTTGATAGACGCCATCCGAAATGAATATACGCACCGACGAAATATCTTTCGCCTCCCATGCCTTCTGAATCCGGTAGAAGGCTGTTTCAACTTTTTTAATAAACTCGCTGCGCGAAAACGAGGGATCTTTCACCAGAATTTTATCTGCCGCGCTTTTTTTTATTACACCCGGTGAAGGGATATCGTTGAGGGCCGAGACCTCATTTCCCTTTTTGTAAAAATAGAGTGCCGCAAGAACCAGAACGGCAACTGCAATGATATTGAGGGGGAAGGGCAGCATCAGGATCAATCGTATGATCTGGATGACAAGATAGATGATTATTTCGGCATCGCCCGAATCTGAAGATGAACTGCCGCCGCCCCCGGCACCGCCGGCTCTTGCGAAACAATCAATTGCGGAAAGAAGAATGATTCCAAAGGCTGCGGCAAGGGCCGCTCCCGCCAGGAGTGAGTACTTTGCTGACCGTTTACTACGCCGGGTTTCATTCTCTGTCAGATTCGTGCGCAATGGCAATACCGAAAGAATTCTTTTCACGCTTCTTCTCCAGTGTAAGGATACATTGAGGGAGTATTCAAATGAATATAATACAGCTCCCCTTTCTCTTTTAAGAAATCGGAAAAACTTCCCCCTGATGTCAGGGGGCGTTTAATCAATTGGTGATGACAAATGCGGATTTCTGTACGTACTTTTCGCCCGGTTTAAGCAGAGAGGAGGGGAAATCAGGCCGGTTAGGGGCGTCAGGCCAGAGCTGCGGTTCAAAACAGAATCCGTCATGCTTATTGTAAGAACAGCCGCCCTTTCCCTTAAGTCCGTCAAGATACTTGCCTGAATAGAACTGAACACCGGGCTGATCTGTAAAAAGCGCAAGGCCGATTCCCGACTCTTCGCTGAAGGCCTCAGCCGCCTTCGCATATCCGCCGCCGAGAATATAATTGTGATCAAAATCCATCCCCGGATATTTCTCAAGCTTCTCTGAGAGAGTTGTCTTTGATTTAAGATCAAAAAAATCTCCGGCAAGCTGAAGAATCTTACCTGTCGGTATGGACTCAGAATCGTTTTCTGTGATTCTGTCCGAGTGAATGGTAAACAGATGTCCTTCGACAGATCCGCTTCCCGAGCCGTTCAGGTTAAAATAAGAGTGATTTGTCAGATTGACATGAGTCGGCTTGTCGGTCGTAGCCGAGTATTCAATGACAAGAGAGTTGTCATTAAGTGTCATGGTGACATCGGCGGAGCAGTTTCCGGGAAAACCCTCTTCGCCGTCCGCGCTCAAATAATGAAACGAAACCGCGTTTTCGGATTCGCTGACAATATCCCACACCCGCTTGTCGAATCCCTCGATGCCCGAATGCAGGCTGTTGCGCCCGTCATTAGCGGCCAGCGTGCAGGTCTTGCCGTCAATCGAAAACGAGGCCCCTCCGATTCTATTCGCAAAGCGTCCGATCGTTGCGCCGAAGTAGCTGGGGTTTATGATGTACGGCTCGAGAGTGTCAAAGCCGAGGACAATATCTCTCGGTTTTCCCGATTTGTCCGGGACAAGATAGTTGGTAATGATCGTTCCGAAGTTGATTACGGAGACCTCATGGCCTTTTGAATTTTTCAGCGTCAGTTTGAATACGTCTTTTCCTTTATGCGTGCCGAAGAGAGATTTCATGGTGTCTCCTTATTTGTATAATACCCGCAACTATATCGAAAAACAGAAGGGGGGGATGTGTATGGCAGACCACTGCCCTGAAGACACTATCATAATTTTAATCGAATTAAAACAAAAAAACCGCCTCGCGGCGGTTTTTTTGTCTGGCGTGTGTCATTGCGTGTCAGTCAGGATCAGAGTGTGCAGTAGACGTTCTCTTCTTTCACTGAAGGATCAAAGATGACCACATCGCCGTCAACTTTGCATTTGTCGGCTTTAAGCGACCTGGTGCCGGTGCGCTCGATATGGATGGTGTACATCGCACCGCGGAAGCGGCGTTTTACCGTCAGCTTTTTGAGCGAGTCGGGAAGTGCGGGTTTAACCATGAGGCCCTTCCAGTCCGCGCGTACGCCGATGATGTACTGTGTGATCGCCATGTAGAACCATGAGGCGGTACCTGTCAGCCACGAGTTCTTCGCCTGCCCGTGAAGAATGGCGTCGTTGCCGGCGATCATCTGCGGGTACACATAGGGTTCCATCTTGTGAAGGTCGCTGATTTCCTCTCTATACGGGGTGGTGACTTTTTTGTAATAGTCGTATGCCTCGTTGCCGCGTCCCATCAGTGCCTCTGAGATGACGATCCATGAGTTATTGTGGGTGAAGATCCCGGCGTTTTCCTTGTATCCAGGAGGATAAGAAGATATCTCGCCGAGCTCTTCATGATAGTCGCTGTACGCGGGATACTGCAGTTTGATACCGTGGTCGGTAGCCAGATACTTGCGCACAGAATCAAGCGCCTTGATGGCCTCACCCGATTTCGCGCCGATTCCCGCCATAACGCACATGCCCTGTGATTCGATAAAGATCTTTCCCTCCGGACAATCTTTGGAGCCGATCTTCTTTCCGTAAGAATCGTATGCGCGAAGAAACCACTCGCCGTCGTAACCGTCTTTGAGAACCGCCCTGGTCATCGCATCCACCGCCTCGGCGTATCCCTTCACGTATGACTCTTTTTTGCAGTCTGTGCAGATTTTGATGAAATCGGGGACGATCTTCACAAACATACCTGCGATGAATACAGACTCTGCAACGGGACCGAATTCAGGTCCGCAGGTCTGGAATGACTCGTCGGGATTCATGCTGTGGGCGTTAAGGTTGAGACAGTCGTTCCAGTCCGCACGGCCGATGAGGGGAAGCTTGTGCGGTCCCATGTTGTTCAGGATGAAATCGATGGACTGCTTGAGGTGGTCCAGAAGCACCAGCTTGTCATCCTTCTTGTCGTCGAATGAGCATTGCGCGTCAAGTATGGAGTAGTCACCGGTCTCTTTGATGTACTCAACGGTTGAAAATATGAGCCACAGCGGGTCATCGTTGAAACCGCCGCCGATATCGGCATTGCCTTTCTTCGTGAGCGGCTGGTACTGATGGTAGGCCGAGCCGTTAGCGAACTGCGTCGCGGCAAGGTCGAGTATGCGCTGGCGGCAGCGCTCGGCAAGAATGGAAACGGCGCCCATGACATCCTGATTTGAGTCGCGAAAACCCATGCCGCGCCCGATTCCCGATTCAAAACCTGATGCGCTGCGGGATACGTTGAAGGTGATCATGCACTGATAGGGGTTCCAGATATTGACACAGCGGTTGAGAATCTCGTCATCAGATTCGATCTGGTAGGTCGAGAAGAGGTTCTCGTAGTGTTTTGCAAGCTCGGCAAGAGCCGCATCTGCTTTTGCGACCGTTGAGTATTTCTCCATGAGGGCCTTTGAGTTCTTCTTGTTGATGACGCCCTTTTTCTCCCACTTCTGTTCAAGCGGCATGATCACGAAGCCTAGCACATAGACCAGCTCTTTGGTCTCGCCCGCGTTGAGCTCGACGTCGATGCGGTGAGAGGCGATGGGAAACCACCCTGAAGCCATACTGTTGCCCGATGTGCCCGCAAGGGGCTGCCGGGGGGTACTTACCGTATTGAACTCGCCGATAAAGGTGTCACGGTCGGTATCGAAACCCGAAATGGGCGCGTTTACCGAATAGAAACAGAAGTGATCACGGCGCTCACGGTACTCGGTTTTATGGTAGATCGCCGATCCGTCGACTTCCATCTCTGCGGTGCTGAAGTTACGCTGAAAGTTTGTCATGTCATCGAGTGCGTTATAGTGACAGAATTCAACATACGAATAGAAGCTGAAAGTTTTTTTCTGGTTCGAGGTGTTTTTAAGAACGACCTTGTGTACCTCGCAGGTGTCAGACAGGGGGATAAAGAAGGTCATCTGGGCTTCAATGCCGTTCTTCACACCTTTGATTTTTGTATAACCGAGGCCATGGCGTGTCTCAAACGAGTCAAGATCCTTCATGACCGGCTTCCATGCGGGCGACCACACATCATTGCCGTCTTTGACATAGAAGTAGCGTCCGTTCATATCAAGGGGGATATTGTTATAACGGTATCGCAGTATACGGCGCAGACGGGCATCCTTATAGAAATTATATCCGCCGCCGGTGTGGGAGATGATTCCGAGCATCTCGTTGTGTCCCATGTAATTCATCCACGGGAATGGGGTTTTCGGTGTGGTGATTACGTACTCTTTTGACTTATCATCGAAGTAACCAAACTTCATACTGCACTCCTTATTTTTCTTTCTATCAATAACGCAGAGGCTATGTCTGCGAGATGATCAATTATAGTTTTACTGATCCCCGCTCGATGTACCGTGGGGTAAGAATCTCTACGCGTGATGTTTTCTCTCCGGAGATAATAGCGAGAAGTTTCTGTGCCGCAACCCTGCCGAACTCTCTGAGGGGTTGTGAGAAAGTCGATAATGAGGGGGTGAGAAACGGCGAAACGGGATTGTTATCAAAGCCTATAATCGAGTAATCCGTCGGTGCCTGCAGACCTTTCTCGGCGGCAGCCTTGATGAAGCCTGAAGCGGAGTAGTCGTTTGAGGCAAATACTCCGTCAAAATCGGGAAGATTGCTCTGTTTTGCGATAGTATAGGTTAATTCAGGATCAAAATTTCCGTCCAACTGCCTGTCGGCGGCAAGCTCAATACCGTTCTTTTTAAGCTCGTCAGAAAATCCGTTAAAGCGCTCAACGGATGATGAGATATCTCTCAGCCCCCAGATGAACAGAAAGCGCGTACGTCCCGCAGCAAGGAGAGTTCTTGCCGAAATACATCCGGCGTTATAGTTATCCATGAGAACCTGGTAGACCTTCGCAGATGAGACAGGGCGGTCCACCACAACCAGCGGTTCGTTCATCCCCTGGAGCGTTTCGATTATTCTGTCATCGCTTTGTGTGAGCAGGGGAAAGAAGATGTATCCGTCAGCCTGTTTATTCAGCAGTTTCGACACATTGAAAGATTTATAGACATTTTCAAAATCAAATTGTCTTGTAAAATGGATGTTGCAATAATACCCTGCCTCGGAGAGAAGTTCCTCGAGGGTCGAAAGAATCTCAAGGTAGAAGCTTCCGTAGGATGCCGCAATAATACCGATGCGGTAATACTTTCCCGTTTTAAGAGAAAGGGCTGAATGATCTATACGGTACGAGAGTGTTTTTATCGCGGATTTAATCCGCTCGGCGCTTTCAGGGCTTACCGTTTCGGGATTATTGATAAACCTGGAAACGCTTGCACTGGAGACACCGGCAAGTTTTGCGACATCACGTTGATTTGCCATAATGCTAAGGGTGTGTATACGTATACAAAAAGTCAATAATTTTTGCTCATCACGTTAAAAAATGATCCAATATATTGTCTCACTCCCGTCTAAACAGAACTTCGCACAGTACGGATTCGTCCGTGCTTCCCCCCCCCTTATTTCGCGTAATTATGCGGGCCGCTTATTCAATTACAGCTGTTTGCGAAATGATTAGCCCGTTTGTATGCGGAGAAAGCATGATAAACAAAATAAAAATTTCACAAGGAGTTTTGAAGAAATCATAAACCGCTATAGCTGTAAAAATGCAGAAACGTGTGACATAATAAAAATGCTTCATAATACTCCGGTTTTTCCCGACAATAGGGGTGAGATCTTTGTCTGCGGGCCGGATAAAGACTACTGATTACAACACAGAGGTAATAATTATGATGCGCTCACTCTGGACTGCCGCTTCAGGAATGATCACTCAGCAGTTTAATATCGATACTGTCGCCAACAATCTTTCAAATGTAAATACGACCGGCTTTAAGAAACAACGCGCCGAGTTTGAGGATCTTCTTTATCAGACAGTGCTGCTCGCGGGAACACCGGCTACCGAGGTCTCAGAGGTGCCAACCGGAATCCAGGTTGGACACGGCGCCAAGGTCTCTGCAACCCAGAAAATGTTCACTCAAGGCTCGCTGCAGCAGACTGAGAACAAGACGGATATTGCCCTCGAGGGTGAGGGGTTCTTCAAGGTTCTGATGTATGACGGAAGCGAAGCGTATACGCGTGACGGCTCTTTCAAAATAGATTCTAACAGACAGATAGTAACCTCTAACGGATACTTCCTCGATCCGCCGGTGATCCTGCCCGAAGATTATCAGCCCGATTCACTGGCCTTCAGCCAGGACGGACGCATCACGGTGAAACTGATCGGGCAGGATGATCAGATTGAAATCGGACAGATGGAACTCTACCGCTTCATAAATCCCGCAGGTCTGCAGAGTATAGGGCAGAACCTGTTCAAGGTGACGGCCGCCTCGGGTGAGGAGATACCCGGACAGCCCGCCTTTAACGGCATGGCGAAGACCCATCAGGGCTTTCTCGAGATGTCAAATGTCAAAGTAGTCGAAGAGATGGTTAATATGATCGTGGCGCAGCGCGCATACGAGACAAATTCGAAGGCGATTCAGACCTCGGACTCAATGCTGGCGACGGCAATCGGATTGAAGCGCTGATGAAAAAGATTCTGCTGGTGCTGACGCTTCTCAGTGTTGTTCCGCTGTGTGCACAGGTGCGGGTCTTTCTTAAAGCTCGTCACTATATCCGCTCAGAGGGAGTGGCGCTTATCGACATCGCGGATGTTTCAGGATCCGCTGAGCTGGCGGAAAAGGCAAAGCAGTGTGAGATTCCCGTCGATCTTTACCGTGACGGCTTTGTCGACCGCAGTGAGCTTGAGTCACTGCTCGTCGCGGCCGGTTATCCGGTAAAAGTTTACGGCAGCGCAATACGCATTCTGCCCAAATCAATGGCACCGAAAATATCCCCCTCTGTGGTAAAGGGCGATATTGTCGATGTGGTGGTAAAGCGGGGCAGGGTGACGATACGAATGCGCGGAGAATCGATGGGCAGTGCGGACGAGGGCGAGAGAATTAGCGTGTTTGTTAACGGCAGAAAAAGAATGCAGGGCATTCTCGGTGCGGATAAGACGGTCTTTGTGGGAAACATATAAAGAGATATGAGTTGAAAATGAAATTCTATCGACAAATAACAGACTGTTGTCTTTTAAAAAAAATCCTCATCGGTGCGGTCCTTCTGGTGTCGACTAACGCATTTTGCGCGACGCTGTGGCAGGAACGCAATATATATTCGGCGGCTGAATCTCTTCGTGAAGGCGATACGATCACTGTCGAGGTAAACGATCTCTCACGCCTGCGCTACGACCTCTCGGTTGACAACAAGAATACCAATGCGGTAAACTCTGATCCCGATCAGACGATAACCGGTTTTCTGCCGTCAGTCGCGGCGAGCAAGAATGTCTCGAACAGCGACAATGTCGAGATGAGTTCGCGCACAACCATGACGATGCGCATCGCGGTCAGTGTCACCGGGCGCGCGGCAAACGGCAACTACACCGTGCAGGGTTCGCGGCAGTATGTGGTAAACGGGGTTGCCAGCGGACTTGCGATAAGCGGCGAGATCAACCCCCGCTCGATCAGCGGCTCGACCATCCGCTCCGAGTCAATCGTCAATTTCAGAATGGTGATCACAACCACTCGGCAGGGCCTGGGACTTAATCTCGATCGTCAGCTCGCACAGGATGCCGCCGCATCAACTGAATTGACCGAGCAGGAGAAACAGCAGATCATCACCGACTATCTTCAGAAGATGCTCGGCGAGCTGACGCGGTGAGGCATAGTATGAAAATTTGTAAAAAACCAATGTTGCGTGATGCGCTGAGCGCACTCATACATTTGTGCGCGATTGCCGCATTGTGCATCCCCCCGCATCTTTTCGCACAGGTAAGCGTGAAGGTAAAGGATATCGCCTACATCGACGGTCTCAAGGAGAACCAGGTCTTCGGCTACGGCCTTGTGGTAGGTCTTTCAGGCAGCGGAGATTCGAAAATCGACATGACAAAAGCATCTCTTTCTAATGTGCTGAAGAATATGGGACTTGACCAGAGCGACATCGCGACTTCAAAAAATGTGGCAGCGGTTATGGTGACGGCAAACCTCCCCGAAATCGTGCGCGTGGGCGACCGCATTGACGTTTCGGTGTCATCAATCGGTGACGCGAAATCGATTGAGGGGGGAATACTGATTCAATCTTCGCTCAAGGGCGCAGACGGTATTACCTACGTTGCAGCGCAGGGGCGCGTCTCATCAATTCAGGCGCAGGGGGGAAACCGCCGCAGCCAGATCAAGACTACGGCAATTGTCACCGGCGGCGGTGTGGTCGAAAGAGCACTTGAAAACACATTCGTAAGTTCTGTGAACAATGAGCGTCTTGTCTCGCTCGTTCTGCGCGATTTTGATTTTGCGCTTGCCAATGATATTTCCTCTAAATGTTCCGAGAAATTTGCGGGATCTGATCCTTCAATCGGCCAGAACGGCAAGATCACGATGAAGATACCGCAGGATACCCCGATGAGCGAGTTTATCGCAGGTGTGCTGGATCTCGAAGTCACTCCCGATTACGGTGCGCGCGTTGTCATCAATGAAAAAGAGGGAACGATCGTCATCGGCGGTGATATCAAAATTTCTGATTCGGTAGTCTCAAAAGAGGGCCTCACGGTCACAATAGAAGGCGAAGAAAAAAAAGTCGGTGCGGCCGAAATCAAAGAATCGACCACCGTGAAGGAAGTGGTGGATGCGCTCAATTATGCGGGGCTTTCCAGCGCGGATATTATATCGGTTCTCAAAGCCCTGCGCGATGCGGGATCGCTTCATGCGGATATTATTATCAAGTAGGTGATTATATGATCGGTTCAGTAAACAGCGGTGAAGTATCAGCGGCCATGGCGAAGGAAAACACCCTTGTCGCCAAGATGAAACGGAGTGCACACGGCGATGACTCCTCATTCGAATCTGTCCTTCATGCGAAAAAAGGGCGCCCGATTGATAAAAAGCTGATGGACAGCTGCACAGAGATGGAATCTATTCTTGTCGGCAAAATGCTCAAGGAGATGCGCAATACCCTGCACAAAGAGGACTCACTTCTTTACGGCGGCATGGCGGAAAATATATTCGAGGATATGCTTTACGACGAGTACGCAATGTCTATGTCAAAAAATTCAAACTTCGGCCTTGCGAAAATGCTCTACGAACAGCTCAGCTAGAGGGATTAGCGCACTGTAAAACAATCTCCTGAAGAAATCGCTGCGCTCTCAGTACGTTTTATATGTATGCAATGGTCCGGAAGTTACGTGACAGGTTATGGACGGCGGTTACTCGCTCTCAAGCTTCTGCAGTACAAGCTGTGAAACATGTTGTGCGGTTTCAAACAGACGCTCAATATAATCGGACTCAACTAAAACCCCTCCGCTGCATTCATGCAGCGAACTTGCGTCTATCCCGTCAATCTCAAGAAGATCCCGCTCAAGCTGTTCGTCAAGATGGCGGAAAAGCTTGAATGACTCTACCAGTCCGTTCATCGAATGATTCTCGGGTCGGTGGTGATTGCAGAGGAAAAACCCGATAAAGAATTTCTCGATGCTTGTTTTAAGAATTGTGAAAATATTTTCGGCGGTGAAACATCTTCGCCGTTCAAAAGCCCGAGCGGCGGTGAGAAGATAGGTTTGCGCCTGAACAAGAAAATCGGTCGATTCCTCAACACAACTTTTTTCTGAAAGCTGCTCCATAAAGCACTCCTCCGGAGGCCGAACCGTATAACCCTGAATCATATCAGCTATCGATCCGGCAGCTCATGCCATTAGGATTATGTCTTATTTGAAGTGCAAGAAGTAATTGAGTTGTCTTTGCAAAAACAGGGCCCGAGTGCAACAATTTTACCGGAATGCAACACGTGAAGGCGGTAAAACCTGCACGGGCCCGAAATTGCGGGTTATTTCTCTTCGGGATAGCCGCTCTGTTGCCAGCTGGAATAAGCCTGCATATCATAAACAACGCTGAATCCGAGTTTTTTCATTATAGTGACGCTTTTCCCTGAACGGTTACCTGAACGGCAGTAGACCAGATACTCCTTTTCTCTGTCCAGCTTTGAAAGCAGCTTTTCAAAATCCTTATCATAGAAATTAATATTAACAGCTCCGGGGATATGTCCCGCCGAGAACTCTTCAGGGGTGCGCACATCAATGACCGCAACACCCTTTTCGATAAGTTTTTTCGCCTCCTGCGCAGAAACTATTTTAGAATAAGGTGCGGCGGCAACGATGCCGGCACAAAGAGCAACCGCAAAAAAGAATAGTTTAAGTGCTGTACTGATCTTAATCTTTCTCATTGTATATTCTCCTCGCAAAATTACTTATCAGCCGCATTTCAGCAAAAAATAAACACAGCCTGAAAGGCGGCTGATAAGTGACAAGCTTGCTGCAAAACTGAAGCCGTAGAGTCTTGCAGCTAGTCTCATTATTCTATTGGTGGCGCCTGCAAAGCAGAAGTTGTAATAATATCAAACCGCTAGTTGCAGTATTGCACTCACATCCTTCCGGTTCAGTTTTTTAAATCCGCCGAGTGTCACCGAATCGTTCCATGTTGCTTTTTTGGCCATCTCTTCAATACGGCTCGCAGAAAGGCTTATCTGTGAGAGCCGCACCGGCAGCTCGATGCTTTGATAGAATTTTTCAAGAGCCGATATGCCGTCAAGAGCGGTACGCTCGGGATTTTCGAAATCCTGTTCTATGCCGAAAACACGCACGGCAAACTGGACGAAGCGCGGAATGTCTGTCCTGTGCACATACTTCATCCACGCGGGAAAGACGATACTGAGTCCCGCGCCATGGGCGACATCGGTGATCGCGCTGATCTCATGCTCGATGCCGTGAGAGGCCCAGTCGGTCTGGCGGCCGATATCAAGCGAATCGTTATGGCAGACCATGCCGCAAAGCATGATCTCGGCGCGCGCGGCGTAGTCATCCCCCTTTCGCATAACGATCGCTGCCTGATCGATGATAGTCTTCATCATCGCCTCAAGAAGACGGTCGGTGAGGGCGACATTTTTTGTCGGAGAGAAATACCGCTCCATCGTATGGGCAAGCATATCGGAGATGCCGTTGGCCGTCTGGTTGGCGGGCAGGGTGAAGGTCAGCTCGGGATTAAGAATGCAGAATGCCGGACGAAGGCACATCGCTGTCAGACCGCGCTTGAGCTGCTGTTTTTCATCGGTAATGACCGAGCTGGGACTCGTTTCGCTTCCCGCGGCGGGAATGGTCAGTATTACACCGAGGGGCAGCATTTTTTCCGGGGCGCACTTGTAGTCGTAGAAATCCCACACATCCCCCTGGTAATAAAAACCGGCGCCGATAGCTTTGGCAGAATCAATGACGCTGCCGCCGCCCAGCGCAAGGATAAGGTCTACTTTTTCCCTGCGGCAGAGTTCGATTCCCTCGTGAACGAGCGAGAGGCGGGGATTCGGCTGTACTCCCGCAAGCTCCACGATCTGCATCCCCTCGGCCTTCAACGAAGAGACGACCCTGTCATATAGTCCGCTTTTTTTGACGCTGCCGCCGCCGTAGTGCAGCAGTACTTTTATACCGATTGCGGCGCACTCTTTGCCGGCCTGGGTTTCGGTGTTTTTTCCGAAAATGACTTTTGTGCAGTTTTGAAAGACAAAATCGTTCATACGACCTCCTCTTGAACTATTACGCGCCGCCTTATCCGGGGAAATCTCAAAACAAACCCTGAACTTAAAGCGGTATTCTCAAATCAGGCTAAACCTTCGAGTTTACTTTAAGGCAAGTGATTTTTGAGAGAAGATACTCAGGGGAACCCTGAATGTAAAGATAAAGTACAGCGGACAGTTTAACAGAAATCGGGTTATATTCAGTACCATGCACAAATATGTTAACTTCGAAAATAATCTTTTTATACAGTTTGCAGAGTTGATCCTAGATTAGCTGAGACGATAAGCATAACGGTATCAAGGCAAAAACCGAAAAGAGGCCCGAATTCGCCCCTTTTCTCTGCAGTAAAAATTCAAATCTGCTTACAGCCTGATAACGCGAAGATTGCGCACTGAAGATTTCAGGTCGGACGCCCTTGCGCTTCTCGAGATAAGTATGACTGAATCCGCCTCTGCGAGCTCAGTGTATGCGGAGGCTGTAATGAGTGAAAAATCATCAGGGCCGTAGAATTTCAGCGAGCGCACCGGACGGGGTGATTCTGTCCATGAAAAGATCAGAGATTTGTCCGAGAGCAGGGCGAATTCAGTATACCGCGACTTAAGGAGCTTCTCGACTTTGTCATAGATATCATTTTGATAGCGTTCCATCTCATAGGAGGTGTCGATAATTATCGCCACTTTGCGCGGGGTGTTTACAAGATAAAGATGGGTCGCCCCCGCGAGAGTGCCAAATATGAGAAAAAAAGCGGCGATGCGAATAACTGTTTTATTTTTAATCATTTAAAAAATCCTCGCCTTACATTTCAGCGTTGAGAAGTTCACCGATCTGGTACACGATGTCCTCTGTCTGTGCGTTGAGATTCGCGGCCTCGTTGAGAGAAGAGAGAGATTTCAGGATTTCGTTGTCGTATCCGTATCCGATCGTGTATATCGGAATCTCAAGCCCTTTAATAACACTTCTTGAGTTGCTGAATTTATACCCGGTATTCGTTTCGCCGTCGGTCAGAACAAAAATTATCGGCCGGCATTTCGGCAGGTTCTGTTTTGCCTCAAGAACCATCGTCGCGGCGACGAGTACTCCGTCAAACATCGCGGTACTGCCGTTCGGCTCCATCCTTTCGACTGAGGCGATGAACTTCGCCTTGTGCAACTTTGAAAACTGTTCGACAGGCAGCAGCTTGGTGACAGTTGTATCAAAGGTCACAAGTCCAATATAATTTTTTTCATCTATAAATTCGCAGCCCGTGATCAACGCCTTCTTGAGCGACTTTAAGGGCGCACCCCGCATGGACCCGCTGGTATCGCTGACGAATACGGCGACGATGGGGTTGCCGGTATTTTTCTCGCTCTTCCATAGCTGCTGTGCGCGTATAAGTGTTTCACCCGAAGGGATGCCGTAGACGGGTGTATACAGAATTTCAGGATTGAAGCCGAACTTTGTCGCGAGTTTTTGTGATGAGGATTGCTGCACGAATCTGCTGAACAGAGTGAGCACTTCCTGCGTTTCGGCGTCAACTTCGCCGACTGCATAGAGCGGGTTGTCATGATAAGGGCCGAAGGGGATGAAGACATAGCCGTTCTGCAGACTCTTGGTGTTGGCAAAGGTCTGGTACTCCATGACGAATGCGTCCAGTGATCCCCCCTTTTCGACCGATTCACGCATCTGGATCGTCGTCAGGCTGACGAACGGGACCCCCTGCTGAAAGGCGAGAAATGAACTTTTGACCTCGTCGCTGAGCATCTTTGTCTCATCGCCGCCGGCAAAGGTCATCAGCACCGACTGCAGAAAATTGAGCCCCGTGCTTGAGGCGAGGGGATTCGTATACCCCATAAAAAGGTCGCCCTGCACGACTGCGTTGCAGACGGACTTGATATCGATCGTGCCGTATTTTGCGACGAGCGAATCATGAACCTTCTGCTGCATGACGATACCGGCGATATTGCGGCAGAGTCTCTCATCTACAGGTGTGACAGGTACGCCGGATGCGCGCACCATCTCGATCCACAGATGCGTCGAAGGCGAGAATGCGGCCGGTTTATATTTGCCCGAAGCGATGTACTGATATGCGGTTCCGCTCGCGATCTTGCGCAGGTTTATCTGCGCTTTTTTTCCGCCTGATGTGCTTGCGCCGCTCTCATTGAATTGCGTTGCGACCTCGAACAAAAAGCTGTCGACGCCCTGGCCCGATTTTTCGGTCGAGCAGAATATCTCCGCCTGAGCCGCCGATGAGTCACTGGCGGCCACCACTATCGGGTACTGGTCAATATCGGGAAGGGTATCGGCGAAGCTGACAGACATCGCTCCCGAGACATTGTCGACACGCGCGGTATAATCCTCTGAATATTTAATACGGGGGACCATCTTGTCCAGACGCTTGACCGCCTCGTCGTACGAAAGCTCTTTTGATGAGCACGATCCCGCGAGGGGTGCGAAAATAAGTATGGTTAATAGTGTGAGCAGTTTATTTTTCATTATCGTAACCTTCGGCCTTTATTGTTTTATCGAGAAGCTCAAGCTCCGTATTCAGATCCATCACATCATCTTCGAGAAGATGCGTCAGCTGCTGGCGAAAAGCGTGGTGCATCTTCTCAAGCATCCGCCCGGTTTTATCGAGAGATTCACGCATCTCTGCCGAGCGCACCTTCTGCTGTGAAAGGCTGATATACTGCGCGGTTATTGTTATCGTCGTATCAAGATAATATGAGAGAAATTTCTTTGCAAGTTTCAGATCCTTGGGGTCTTTCTCTATATCGTCGAGGATCTCCTGTATTACATCGACGATCTTTGAAACGGTTATCTTTACAAATTCGTCTTCTATTGTTTTCCCAAGCGAAGCGAGGCGCTCTTTTTTCTTAGAGCCTTCGTCTATCGCCTCAGCGAGCATCTGCGGTGTCACGCCCGTTACCTGCACGCTGTAATCTCTCGCCCGCTTCAATTGAGGTGTCTTCGCGGTGAGCATCCACACTGCGACGAAGAGAATATCACATGCGAGTGCCGCCGCATGAAAAAGCGGGCCGGGCATAAACCACCAGGTGTAAAGCGCGTGCGAGGCACACACCGTAAAAAGCGGAAGGGGCAGCTCTGGGCGGGTCTTTTTCAATGGTGACTCCTTGCATTGGAAGATATAAACAGTTTGAAAATACGGCGTTATGGTAGTCCGCGGGGTGCCAAAAAGCAATAAAAAAACGATCTTAAAACCATCAGGCAGTCTTACGCCGGGGTTTATACAAACTCAATTTAGAGAAGTGCGAATACTTTACTTTTGATGGGTCCAAAGTTCGTTAGTTAACCGGCGAACCATGAGATGGCACCGGCAATCAAGTCCCGGCCGTCATACCGCTCGGGCAAAATACAGAAAATTTGATCAGTTCGATTTTTGTCTTGAATACCCGGCTTGCCATTTGAAAAACTATCTTGAAGCAGTTTGACACTGTGACGTTTTTTGCGGAGATAACGGTTATATCTGGAGGGGGAATGTCCTTACACATCTGCCACAATCACCGCCTTGAGGCGCTCTTCGATCCGGCCGCGGCATTATTCAACAGCAGAAGTTCGGATCCGTTTACAAAAGAGACAATTCTGGTGCAGAGTCTTGGGATGGGGCGTTTCTTCGTTCTCGAAATGGCCCGCCGTCTCGGTGTTTTCGCTAACTACCGGATTATCTTTCCCAATCAGCTCTTCTTTGAACTTGGAAGTTCCATTTGCGATGAGAGCAGTTTCCCCGACAAGAGCGTAAGCTCCTGGACACTCTTTGAACTGCTGCAGCATGAACAAAACCGGCTTCTGGTTCCGGGAATCGACGAGTATGATAACGCCGCAGCGGACAAACTTCATCTTCTGACCTTTTCTCAGTCCATCGCCGATCTGTTTGACCAGTACACCCTTTACCGCCCGCAGACGGTTCTCGCGTGGGAGAACGAAAAGCCGGTTTTCATTGTCAACGGCTTCCCCCATCCTCTGCCCGAAGATTCGCTGTGGCAGATGCATCTGTGGTCGCTTCTCTCAAAACAGCAGAAGACGCACCGTGCGAAAATTCATGAAGAGCTGCTCGAAAAAATCCCCCGGGCTGATCTTTCCGCGTACAGGCGTCTGATCATTTTCGGCGTGTCGACGCTTCCCCTGTTTCACCTTCAGATTCTGCACGCCCTCTCAGAGAGAATTCCGGTATATCTGTTTCTGCTTAATCCTTCGGAATCGAGCGACTGGTTCAACGACGTGAGCGAAAATGTGATTCATCGCGCAAACAGCGATCTGCTCTTCAAAAAGGGGGAAATTAAATTTGAAGATCACTACCTGACCGAAGGCAACATGCTGCTGACTCGTAACGGCCGAGAGGGAGCAGAGTTTTTTTCACTGCTCGCCGGGCGTACCGAATCACTCGGAGCCGAAGAGAGCGGGGATACCGGCGCAGAGGATGCGCGATCAATTCTCTCGCTGCTGCAAAATGACATCGCTTCGCATGTTGAGCGCCCTGCACAGAGGGCGGATGATGGATCACTCCACACTTTCTGCCGTGAAGACAGAAGTCTCCGCATCGGCGCGTGCTACGGTCCGTCGCGCGAGATCGAGATTCTTCACGACGAGATCATCGGCGCCTTCGAAGAGGATCCCTCTCTCGAACCGAAGGATATTCTGGTTATGGTTCCCGATATTGAATTATACGCATCCTATATAAAAGGCGTGTTTGACGTGCGGACCTATCAGGAACGAACGATCCCATACTCGATCGCCGACCTGAGTATCACGCACGACAATGAGATTGCCTCGCTTTTTATATCGTTATGCGAAATGGTTTTGCACGGTATCACCTTCTTTTCGATCAAAGAATTTATTTCTCGTGACGCGGTTCGTTTGAAAAGCGGAGTCTCTGCCGATGAGCTCGCCTCGCTGCTTGAAAAAATATATAATGCGGGCTTCAGGTGGGGAAGGGACGGCGATGATCACGAAGAGGCGGGGGCCCGCTTCGATCAGAACAGCTGGCACTTTACCGCGCAGCGACTGTGGGCAGGTTTCGCCTTCGACGAGGGCGAAATAGTGCAGGAGGCAATCTGCTCGGCGGGGATGGATGAGGCCTTGATGGTCGGGGCAGGCCGGATAATCGGGCTGATTGATACGGTGGTTAAATTTGCGCACATGTGCGAGACTGAGCGTTCAGCCGGTGAGTGGAGTGAACTATGCCGCGAGATGACGGATAAACTCTTTTTAAATATACCTGAATACTCCTACCAGATAGATGAGCTTGCCGCGCTGTTTGCAAGCGTCGAAAGAAACTCGCGTGCGGGGGGATTCGACGGAGTGATTCCGTTCAGCTGTTTCCACCACTGCGTGAGTGAAACTGTCAGCACCGAGAAACGCATATTCGGCTTTCTCGACGGAAGAATCACCTTCTGCGAGATGCTGCCGATGAGAAGCATTCCCTTTAAAATGATCTGCATGCTGGGTATGAATTCCGGCACCATTCCCCGCGAGAGCGGACGCTCTTCGTACGACCTGACGAAGAATCCCCTTTTTCCGCGCCAGAAGGGAGACCGCGACCGGCGGGACGATGACCGCTATCTCTTTCTCGAGACGCTTCTTTCGGCAAGGTCGCGCCTGTATATGAGCTACAACGCCAAATCCTCCGGCGGGGGAAAAGCACTTCCCCCCTCGCTTCTTGTCAGTGAACTTCTTGAGTATCTGGATCGGGCGGTCGACTTCGGAAGAAACAGCGAAGGCGGCATAGTCAGCGCCTTTGAGGCCGTTGTTGTTTCTCATTTTCTGCAGCCATTCGCAGGCGAATATTTTTCTGAGAACACAAAGTATATTTCGTATAACGCTTCGATGTTCCGGGCGGCATCATCATTGTATTCAGGAAAGATAGCAGCGGCGCCCTCCGCGGATCTTCCTCTTCCCGTTAAAATCACGATGAGTCCACGGCAGGTGATCCGTTATTTTCAGGATCCGCATAAATTCTTTCTGAAAAATTCTCTGCACGCATCTCTCAGGCATCTTGAATCGGGAGGCGACGAGCTTGAACCGCTGCACATAGATTATGGTACGCAGCGCGCGATCTTTCAATTCGCCTCTTCGTGCGATGACGTGCACCAGGCGTGGCACCATTTCTCGCTCAGTGGCAGCATCCCCCCGCTTGAGTACGGCAGGTGGCTCATCGAGTCAAATTTCTCGCAGCTGAGAGATTTCGCGCTAGCAGTAAAATGCGACGAGCTTCCTTCGCACCGGGAAATTTATATTGAACGTAAAATAGGCACTACGCTGCTCGTAATAGAGGGAACACTTCCCCTCTACGGCGATAAATTCGTTTCGATCGATCTGTATGACTCTGCCTATCATAAGGCATCCGGCACCGCGGCGAATATTCTGCTCTCCTCTTCAAAGCCTTATGCGGGAGCGCAGCTTCTGACTCCCGACGGCAGCGGCGGAAAGTGTGTAACAGACATTCCCCCCGCATCCTCAGCTGATCTTGACAGACTTGCCGAAGCGCTGATCGCCGGGCATCGCCATCCGCTGCACTACCACTATCGCGCCTCATACAAGTTCGTCGAAGTCTTCAGTAAGGGTAAATACAAGGGCAACACAGAGGCAGCGCTTGCCGCGGCGGATAGAGAGCTTTCAGGCGCCTACTCGGCTGCACCAGGCCGCAGCTTCAGTTTCTGTTTTCCTGAGGGTTTCCCCTTTTATGATGACGAATTTACCGCAACCTCGCTCGCTCTGTTCGATATTCTATGGAGGGAAGCATGAAAAAAAGACCTCTCGATCTGCATGAAAAACCCTCGCCGGGACGCTCGCTTGTAGAGGCCTCGGCCGGAACGGGCAAAACATACTCACTGGCGATACTCGTGCTCAAGTTCATAATCGAGCTGGGCATCCCTCTGGAAAAAATTCTGATTGTGACCTTCACACGGGATGCGACCGCCGAGCTTCGCGAGCGTATCCGCCTCTTTCTGGCGGATGCACAGGTCGCATTTCGCACACCTGATAATTTCGACCGCAATAAAAATGAACATATTACTGCGATGCTTGATGCGTCATCGGATGATGCGCTCAAACTCAAGCTTCACTCTATACGTGTAGATAGGGCTCTCGCGCACGTTGATGAGGCTCCGGTCTACACTATTCACGCATTCTGTCAGAAGATTCTCAAAGAGTTCTCATTCGAGACGCAGACTCCCTCGGGACTTGCACTATTCGAGGATGATTCAGCCTTCACCGCAGGCGCGAGCGAATACGCCTTCAGAAAATTCTGGTATCGTGAGGAGCTCGCGGTAATCGAAACCGTCGCGGCACTCGGCAAGGGGTATCTCTTCGACTGTTCATCGATTGGAGCAATGGTACGCACCCGTCTGAATAACCCCCTGGCGGAATTAATGCCGGTCACAAAATCTCTTGACGGTGCGCGCGCCGCTTTCCTGAAAGCGGCGGCGGAATGCCTCGGCGCGATTCATGATGCCGCCGCACTCTGGCTATCTTCTGAAAGGGAGATTCTTCAGCTTCTTGATAATTTCTCGCTGCTTGACGGCCGTTCGTACAGGATCGCCGATATTGACGTGTACAGAAGCGCCTTCGAGTATCTTTCGCGAATGCGATCTGTTGAATTCGGCGGTGATTATCTTATTTTGCGGAAATTTACCCCTGAATTGCTGCGCGCAAAACTCAAAAAGACAAGCGGTGATATCTCTCTCGCGCATAAGGCTTTTGACGCCTGTAAAATGGCGTGTGATCTGTGCGATGCATATCAGCTGCACACCGGCGAATATATAATAGCTCTGAAAAAGGCGATGATCGAATGCGCAGTTTCACGTTACGAGGTGGAAAAAAAGCGGCACAGCGCGCTAACCTACAATGACCTGCTTCTGCGGCTCGCCCGCTCGCTCGAGTCATCGAACGCATCCGGCCTGGCGCAAAAGGTGAGTGAGCGCTATGATGCAATTTTGGTTGATGAGTTTCAGGATACCGATCTGATACAGTATTCAATTTTTTCGGCGCTGTTCACCGACAAGCGCAAATACTTCTACTGCATAGGTGATCCGAAACAGTCAATCTACTCTTTTCGCGGGGCCGACATTCACACTTATCTTGAGACTGCCCCCGCAAGCAGTAATATCTTCTCCCTTGAGACAAACCGCCGTTCATCAAAGGCGCTGGTTGACGCGGTGAACTTTCTTTTTTCCGGCAGCGGAAGCTTTCTTCTTGAAGGTATCTCCTGTGTGCCGGTGGCGCACTGCGAAGATGCGGAGCGCTTCCCCCGCGCGCAGCAGACGGGTGTACTTTTTCGTTATCACAATCTGACGGGCAGCAGAAGTAAATACAGCGGCATCGAAATTGTCTGTGACGATGTCGTCGCGCAGATAAAAAAATTCATAACTTCCCCCTTTATCAACAGTGACGGCACCGTGGGTAAAGCTGTCAGGGCCTCGGACATCGCGATTTTGACCAGAACAAAAGGGCAGGCCGGAGAGCTGTGGAAGCGTCTCTCTGCTGCGGGAATCGCCGCCAGCGATATCAGCGAACGTTCTGTCTTTGCGACCCTCGAGATGGAAGAGCTCTACCTTCTTCTTGCCGCCATCGCCGATATCCGTCTTGAGCGAATCGCCGCGGTTTTGTGTACGCGGATTTTCGCGAAGAGTTACGGCTATGTACACGAACTAGAAGCCGGGGCCGGGGGGGATTTCTGGCTCGAGCGCTTCACCTCATACCGCAATACCTTCAGAAGTGCCGGTTTCTTCGCACTGTTTGAGCGCATTGCTTCAGAGCAGGCAATTTCTCAAAGCAAAGGGGGGGAAGCCGAAACACTCTACAGCCGGCTGCTTCCGCTGGAGCAGGGCGCCCGCATCATCACGAACTACCGCCATATTGCCGAGCTTCTGCACAAGGCGGTAATCAATGAAAAACTCGACGAAGAGCGGCTGCTCCTGTGGGCTGCGCGCCGAATGAGTGCACACGAGAGTGAGGCCGAACAGCCGGTGCGGCTTGACCGTGACGGCGATGTGGTCACCATCATGACGCTGCACAAGAGCAAGGGTCTCGAGTTTCCAATTATCTTTCTTCCTTTCTGCTGGACATTCACCGAAGAGATTTCAGCGAAAAGAATGGATGCGATTTTTCCCTATTACAGGGATGGAAAGCGCTATCTTGATCTGCGCGACGCCTCCGAGATTGATGATCAGATAAAAAGCAGAATTTACGATGAGCGTCTGGCTGAAGAGATCAGGCTGCTCTACGTCGGAATGACGCGGGCGAAAAATGCGCTGGTCTGTTCATTCTGCAGCAGCAAAGACTCCGACCGCTCGGCTCTGGCGTGGCTGTTCTCCTACCGGCAGCTCAAAGAATTTTCGGCGGCGGCGCTGTGGGGCTATCTCGACGGACGCGACATGGCCGAAGTGATGCAGGGCGCAATCGCACCCTGCAGTGATATCGGATTTGTCATGGTGGAGGATGGCGAAGATAATTTTACTGAACAAAGGGTTTCTGACAAACCGCAGCTGAGTCTGCCGCGTACAAAACGTAGAGATCTCGAACGCGACTGGGCGGTGGGAAGCTTTACTCTGATAGAAAAGCTGACCCGCTACGGAGAGAAGGACTATGATCTGTTCGCGCCGAAGAGCGGGGCCGCATCCGTGACCACTCTGGCACCCGGCGCGCGTACCGGTTTGCTGCTGCATTCGCTCTTTGAGTCACTCGACTTCACAATTGATGACGCGCAGCTTACAGAATATGCGGGCGGCCGCCTGCTGGCGCAGAATCTCTCACAGGTCTCGGTCGACGAAGTATGCCGCATTATCCGGCGGACAATCTCGGGAAAACTGCCGGGAGGCATATCGCTTGATCAGATCCCGAGAGCAAAGACTCTGCGTGAGCTGGAATTTTATTTCCCGGTAGAAAATGCCCGTGCTATCGCCGAGCAGCTCAAGAATTCATCCGTTTATCCGAATCTTTCAGATCTCGCGTATGCAAATTTCCACGGCTTTATGAAGGGCTTCATCGATCTTGTCTTCGTTCATGATGACCGCTGGTACATCGTCGACTGGAAATCAAACTACCTGGGCGCAGGTGAAGAGGATTACTCTCCAGCGGCACTCAGAAGCGAAATCGCCGCGCATAACTATAATCTGCAGTATCTGATTTACACCGTCGCGCTGCACCGCTATCTGGGCTCGCGTCTTGTCAACTACTCGTACACGGAGCATTTCGGCGGCGTCTATTATCTGTTCGTGCGTAACGCGTCGGGGGGATACGGTGTTCATTTTGATCTGCCCGATTATACTTTGATTCAAAAAATTGATGCATCGCTTTGAGAGGCTCTCATGAGCAGAAAAAATAACGGCGCCAAGTGCGCGGCAGTCGATTCAGCGCTCATCGCTTCGCTTCGTGATAGCGGTATTCTTGAAAGTGCTGATACCGGGTTTGCCGAGTTTGCGGTGAGAAATTTCGCCGATGATGACTGTGTATATTACTCGGCGCTCGCCCTTGTGTGGGCCGCGCGCAATCAGCACGTGTGTATCGATTACCGCAAGGGCGGACTTCTTTTTACCGGTGATGATGAGGGGGGAAGCTCGGCCGGCGAGTTGAGGGAGATAGCACTATCGGCGATTACTGAAGCGTCAAAATCTCCGAAGGCGCCTTTTTTCTCTGAAGTCATCCCCCCGCATGAAGCCGGCAGCGCCCAGACCCCCGCTGTTTTCTTCAAAGGCCGTCTCTACCTGAATAAATTCTACAACTATGAGCGGCTGATCGCCTCGAAACTCGCCGAACGCATGCATGCTGTGACGCATGACAGCGGGCTTCTCGCCTCCGGTGTTGCGGAACTCTTTCCCGCAGGAAGCGATGAGCGTCAGCGCGCCGCCGCGCTGAACGCCGCGCAGTCCTCGTTCAGCGTGATATCGGGGGGGCCGGGCACGGGTAAAACCTCAACGGTTATCAAAATCGCTCTTCTGCACATAGAACAGCTGCTTGCGGATACGCGCATACCCCGGATTCTTCTGTGCGCCCCCACGGGCAAGGCCGCATTGCGCCTCTACAACGCACTCGGCAGAGGCAGCGGAGAGTATCGCACGAATGACCGTTATGCGAAATATCTTCAGTATCTTCCCGACGCGGATCATACTCTGACCATTCACCGGGCACTGCCGCTGCTCGCAGAGTACACTCCAACTCTTGTTATTGTCGATGAAACTTCCATGGTCGATACGCTTCTGCTGTACCGGCTGCTGTCGTCGCTCGGCGCCGACGCATCGATAATCTTTCTCGGCGACCGAGATCAGCTCTCATCGGTTCAGTCCGGCTCGGTGATGGCCGATCTGTGTACGCTTGACGATATCTCGCCCCGGGCGAAAGGGCGGATAAATATGCTTGAAAAAAGCTACCGCTTCTCCGGTGAATGCGGTATCGGGCGTGCGGCGGCCCTGATCCGTTCCGGCGACGCTAACGGATTTCTCGATTTTCTAAAATCGGGAGATTCTCAGCTTGCGCTGATTACCCCCGGTGCAAAGGGATACCATGAGTCAGTACGCTTCGCGATCGAGTCGATGGCGGGTTCATGCCGTGACTTCGCGGCCTTCTCTCAGACGGATGATGACGCCGCGGCTATTTTGCAGTTTGAAAAATACCGGGTTTTGTGTGCGCGGCGAAGCGGTCCCTGGGGTGTCACTGGAATCAACGATGCGATTGAGGAGCTTCTTTCGGAGGAAGGGTATATCAATCCCTCACAGGGCTTTTATCATAATATGCCGCTGCTGATTTTAAAAAATGACTACCGCAGAAATCTCTATAACGGCGATACGGGTCTGGTGAGAAAAAACGGCGAATCGCTTCATTTTACCGTTGCCGCTGACGGTGAGGTGAGAAGATTCAATCCCGCATTTCTCTCTGATACACAGAAGGTCTTCGCGATGACGATTCATAAATCGCAGGGATCCGAGTATGATGGCTGTCTGATCGTTCTACCGGCTGAAGATTCACCCCTTCTGACGAGAGAACTTCTTTACACCGCGCTTACCCGGGCCCGGCACAGAGCGGTGATTCTTGCCAGTGAAGAGATTCTGCACGTATGTATCGCGCGGCAGACCGAGCGCATGTCAGGTCTAACCGCATTTTTTTAGCGGCACTTATCTACGAAACGGCTGATCTGCGAGGGGTATGCGAATTTCACAAATCAGATTCATGATCTTTTTATCGGGTATGCTGTTTATCTCATGCACATCCGTCAATATCCGTGACTATGACACCTACTGGCGCGACTGGCGCTGTCTGACCTATTATCGCGAGGGTCTTCTCGTCGGGGATATAATTGTCGTCAGGTGTGACAGTACCGTAATCGGAATGAGCGGACATGCCGCGGTTATCCTCGGCGAAGGGACGGTCGGCGAATATCCCAAGATCGGATACCGCTACTGGCAGGGCCCTTCCGCATGGTGGCTTCACAAGCGGGGGGATATGGTGGTTCTGCGCTACCGCCACTTTACTCCCGAGTTCCGTGAAAAATTTCTTCAGAATGCAGAAAAGCTCAAGGATGGCTGGTGGGGGTTTACCCTGTCAAAGCGTAATGACCGTGTATTCTATTGTTCGCAGTACGTCTGGTATCTTTACTCAATGAGCGCGAAGGATCTCGGCTATGAGCTTGATCTTGATACCAACGGAGGGCTCATCGCCTTTCCCTACGATTTTTTCGGCAATGAGGATCTGATCCCGATTGCCTTCGAAAAAGAGCTGCCTGAGGGACTCGTCTTCGAATAGTTTTTTAATTGCGCGGTATTTGATGTTGCGCAATATTTACCGCATTCCCGCATATTCAGCTGCCGCTGCAAGGAGGGGCTATGTTCGGCAATAAAGGCAAGATATTCGTTCTCGATACAAACGTGATCCTGCATGATTACTCCGCGATTTATAATTTCCAGGAACACAATGTGGTCATTCCGATAACCCTGCTTGAAGAGGTCGACCGCTTTAAGAAGGGAAACGAGATCATCAACTATAATGCGCGTGAATTTACGCGTGAGCTCGACTCCCTCTCGCATGATAAGCTTTTAAATGAGGGGGCATCGCTCGATAACGGGGGATTTCTGGTAGTACTCACGGACATCGTTCGCGATCCTGATTTTGTTAAAATATTCTGGGAGGATAACGCCGATCACCGCATCCTCTCCCTGTCCTACAACCTTTCACACAAATATCCCGGACGCGTGGTGGTTGTCTCGAAAGACATCAACCTTCGCATGAAGGCCAAGAGTGTGGGTGTCATGGCCGAGGATTACGAAACGGGCAAGATCAAGGATATCGACGATCTCTACAAGGGAAAAAACCTCGTCGAGCATATCCCCTCTGAAGTAATCGATACGATCTATAAAAACGGATCTCTCCCCGTTGAAGAAGTCCCTCTCGGAAAGGAGCCGTTTCCAAACGAGTATTTTATTTTGCGAAATGACAGCCACAGTATTCTGACGGTCTATCAGCACAGTGACAGGACGATTCGGTATGTGGAAAAACGCAGAACCTACGGCATCGTTCCGAGAAATGCGGAGCAGGTCTTCGCGATCAACGCACTGATGAACCCCGATATATCGCTTGTCACACTCGCGGGAAAGGCGGGCACCGGCAAAACGCTGATGGCGCTGTCCGCGGCAATCGAAGGCCGCAAGGGCTACAAGCAGATCCTTCTCGCGCGTCCGATCATCCCGCTTTCAAACAGAGATATCGGGTACCTTCCCGGCGATATTGACAGTAAGCTTGATCCGTATATGCAGCCGCTTTTTGACAATCTCTCGGTCATACAGAATCAGTTCGAAGAGGATTCACCCGAGTATCAGAAAATCACGAAACTGCTTTCGACGAAGAAGCTTCTGATCACCGCCCTGGCGTACATTCGCGGACGAAGCCTTCCGCGGGTTTATTTCATAATCGATGAGGCCCAGAACCTGACGCCTCATGAGGTAAAGACCATAATCACCCGCGCCGGTGAGGGTACGAAAGTCGTATTCACCGGCGATCCCTATCAGATTGACACACCCTATCTTGATTCCAGAAGTAACGGCCTGACCTACCTGATCGACCGAATGAAGGGGCAGGATATCTATGCACACGTGACGATGGAGAAGGGCGAGCGCTCACTTCTTGCGGAGCTTGCGACAAATCTTCTGTGAGAGAAAATTATTGCGCGCGAAACGAGCGCATGAAGGTGTTGAAATGGCGTTCGCTCCGGTAGAAGGATGAAACGGGAGCCTCGCAGGTGATGATGTAGGCATTATTATTCTGCACAACGATCAGCGCACGGATGATATTGCGACTCGACCCGCTTGCGGGTCGGTATTGCGCGACGATCAGTTTTCCGGATGTACCGCGGGTAAAGGCTATGTCGCGGTTATCGATGAAGATATGAGAAGAGGGATCCTGCTGCCTTATGCTCTCTCTGCACCGCTGATAGTAGTGAGTCAGCGATCCTTCGGCGGGACAAAATGAGCGCACAGAGATCTTTGCCGAACCATTGGTGAAACGGGTGATCTGGTCCGCGCTATCAAGTCTGCTGTTTGTGATATGCCATGATGAGTGCACAAGAGCGCTGAAGCTCCGCTCCCTGTTTTCGTAGCGCATGTAGGGGGGATGCTCCTCCATGATCTGCGGCGAGTTTACAAGATCATCAATACGACCGCTCTCATCAGCGGCTGAGGGAGCCGGCTGCGCAGCCGCTGATGAGGGGGCCGGCGTGAGATCGACAGTGTCAAAACCGCCGTCATGGGGGGGAACCGCATCCGGTGTGGTCTTGCATGCGGAAAGAATGATCGCCAAAAAGAGTAATGTGTTTTTCACCGCTGCTTCCCCCCGTTTACACCGATTCTCAACTTCAAAAAAGATGACTCTCATACTTTGCAACGATTTCAGAGACCCTTGACTTCAAAATGTCAATGCCCTCCTGGGGCGACTCGAAGAATGAATAGAGTTTCGTATCCTCTTCAGAGATAAGTCCGTATTCGACCATGACATCAAGATTGATAAGACTTTTCCAGAAAGCCCGGTCATAAAGTAGTATCGGAATAACGGGTTTGGCAATTTTCTTTGTCTGAAAAAGTGTCAAAGTTTCAAAAAGTTCATCCATCGTGCCGAAACCGCCGGGAAAAACGACGATGGCCTTCGCATAGTAAAGAAACCAGAGCTTGCGCATATAGAAATAGTGAAATTCGAGGTTCAAATCGGGTGAAATAT
>Ga0209467_1000891_pt1 | contig 31738 bp, 28 predicted proteins | sample Higcelwee11metaG_FD_187175 | JGI IMG/M metagenome (GOLD analysis project Ga0209467, IMG submission 187175) | Freshwater pond sediment microbial communities from the University of Edinburgh, under environmental carbon perturbations - High... | ecosystem: Environmental > Aquatic > Freshwater >... | reverse complement strand
ACCGGGTGATGTTTGAGGGAGTCGATTGCATGTGCGGCGGCTAGGCCGCCTTCGAGCATACAATCCTGAAGCGGGGGAGGGCGTTGGTCCTCCCCTGTTTTTTGGGGCGTCGGCTCAATCGGCCGGGAGGCAGGCGGACATGCCCCCGGGGCGCCTCTTGTGCCGGTTCAATCGGCCCAGATCAGATCGTAGGCCGCGCTGCGGCCCTTCGCCGCCCGGGGCGCCAGCATCCCCCTGGCTACGAGGTCCGTGATTTCCCGATAGGCCGTGGCCCGTGAGGCCTTGGTGAGCCCCATGTACTTGCGGGTGGTGAGCCCCCCTTCGAAGCCGCCCCCCGTGGCCTCCGTTCCGGCGTCGAGCAGGCGGTTGACGACCTTGCGCTGCCGCTCGGAGAGGGGCGTGGCCGCGTGCCGCCGCCAGAAGGCGGCCTTGGCCAGGACTCGGCACAGGGCGCCTTCGGCGGTCTCCATGGCCTGTCGCACCATGCCCAGAAACCACACCAGCCATTCGGTCACGTCGCCGTCGCCTTTCTGGGTGCGCTCCAACACCTCGTAATAGTGCTTGCGGTCGTTCATGATTCGGGCCGACAGGCTGTAATGCCTTGCGGGCAGGTTCTCGTCCTGGGCCAGGGCCATGTCCGTCAGGGTGCGGGCCAGACGGCCGTTGCCGTCGTCGAAGGGGTGGATGGTGACGAAGCGCAGGTGGGCCAGCCCGGCGCGCAGGATGCCGTCTATGACGTCCCGGCTGGCCTCCCACCAGGAAAAAAACGACGCCATCTCCGCCTGAAGCGTTTCGGCAGGCGGCCCGGCGAAGTGGATACGCTGCCGCCCCAGGGGGCCGGACACGACCTCCATGGGTTTTTCGCGCCAGGCCCCGACCCGGATGGCGGCAAGCCCGGCGCGCCCGGTGGGAAAAAGCGCCGCGTGCCAGGAACAAAGCCGCTCGGCGGTCAGAGGCAGGCTGTGGTTTCGTGTGGCGTCCAGGAGCACCTGGATCAGGCCGTCCGTGGCCCTGTCGACAGGCCGCAGGCCGCCGCACGGCAGCCCCAGATGCACGGCCACGGACGAGCGGACCTGTTTCATATCCAGCTTTTCGCCCTCGATGGCTGCGGTCTGCAGGGCGTCCTCCTCCAGGGTCGCGGCCTGGGCCGTGAGGCTGTCTTCCAGGCCGATGCTTTCCAACCGGGCCAAAAGCGCGCCCTGCCTGCGGCGGCAGTCGGCCAGGGGGGGCAGAAGCCGCGAGGCGTCAAAGCCCAGGTCGGGCCAGCGCGGGAGTCGCCAGATATACCGGGACATGGGATTCGCCTTTTCGCTGCATGCCGTGAAGCGATTGCGGGGAATTCTCGCTTCAGATCATGAAGCGAATGAGTGGTCTAATCGCTTCAGTTTGTGAAGCGATTATGGCCGGGAATCGCTTCAGGGTCAATCGGAAAAATGTCCGTGATGAAACGCAACAGACCACCGGGAGGCCAGGGCGATGATCGGATGCCCCGGGCGACACCTTGTGCGGCCGGGCCGTCTCGGCTACGGTGCCGGGCAAAGGATCATCCGCCAAACACCATGCCCGATCAGCGCAAAGCCACCCTCCACGCCCTTTTGGCCGTGCTCATGTGGTCCACGGTGGCCTCGGCCTTCAAGCTGTCGCTGCGCCACATGGATCCGGCGCAACTGCTTTTCTATTCCAGCCTGGCCTCCACCCTGTGCCTGGGGGCGATCTTGGCCGTGCAGGGCCGCCTGGGACTGATCTTTTCCATGACCCGGCGCCAGTACGTCCGGTCGGCGCTTTTGGGGGCGCTCAATCCCTTCCTGTATTACCTGATCCTGTTTGCGGCCTACGACCGCCTGCCCGCCCAACTGGCCCAGCCCATCAACTACACCTGGGCCATCACGCTGACGCTTCTGTCCATCCCGCTTCTCAAGCAGAAAATCAGCCGCCGCGACCTTGCGGCGGTCTTCGTGGGCTATGCCGGGGTGCTGGTCATCTCGACGAGGGGCGATGTGGCCGGAATGAACGTGGAAAGCCCGCTCGGCGTGGGGCTGGCCCTTTTTTCCACCATCCTGTGGGCGCTTTTCTGGATTCTCGGGGCTAAGGACGACCGCGACCCCGTGGCCGGGCTTCTGCTCAATTTCGCGGCCTCCCTGCCCATGACCCTGGCCGTGTGCTTTGCGACCACGGGGCTTGTCCCAAAAAGCCCCCTGGGCTATCTGGGCGCGGCCTACGTGGGGGTTTTCGAGATGGGGCTGGCCTTTGCCCTGTGGCTGTCGGCCATGAAAAACGCCGCCAATACGGCCCGCATCGCCAACCTCATTTTCCTGTCGCCCTTTTTGTCCCTGGTGTTCATCCATTTCGTGGTGGGCGAGGAGATTTTGCCCTCCACCTTCGCGGGACTGGTGCTGATCATGGCCGGACTAGCTGTCCAGCGCACGGCCAGGGCCAAAACGTCCGCCTAACCCTTTTGCCCTAGAAAGACCCATGCCCCCAAAAAAAGCCTCTCAGTGTTCCATCCTCCCCGGCGGCCCGGCCGTGGTCACCGAACGCATGCCCGCCGTGCGCACCGTCAGCCTGGGCATCTGGATTCCCGCCGGATCGCGCCAGGAGTCAGGCGCCCAGGAGGGCATGGCCCATTTCTGGGAGCACATGGCCTTCAAGGGCACAGCAAGCCGCACGGCCCGCCAGATCGCCCTGGAGCTGGATCTGTTGGGCGGGCTGGCCGACGCCTACACCTCCCGGGAACACACCTGCTTCTCCATCCGGGTGGCCGCCGACCATTTGCCCGTGGCCTGGGACATCCTGGCCGATATCGCGCTTCGGCCCTGCCTTCCCCCGGAGGAGATGGAGCGGGAGAAGGACGTCATCCTCCAGGAGATCGGCATGGTGGAGGACACCCCCGACGACAAGCTCCTGGAATCGCTTTGGGAGGCGGCCTGGGACGACCGGGCCACGGGCCATCCCATCACCGGCCCGGCCGAGGGCGTGGCCGCCTTTTCCGAGGCGGGCCTGTGGGCGTGGCGGGCCGCCAACTACCGCCCCGGGTCCATGGTGGTGGCGGCGGCCGGGGCCGTGGACCATGCCGCCTTGGCGGACATGGTCGCCCGTTTTTTCGCCGGGTTGCCGTCGAGCCCGGCCATTTCGCCTGCGGCCGCGAGGGCTCCGACCTTTCGGCCCGGATCGTTGTCCCTGGCCCGGGAGGTGGAGCAGACCCATGTGGCCATGGGGTTTCCCGTACCGGGCAATGCCGATGACGGCCGTTTCGCCCGGGCCGCTCTGACCACGGTCCTTGGCGGCAACATGTCCTCGCGGCTTTTTCAGGAGGTGCGGGAGAAGCGGGGGCTGGCTTACGTCGTCTCCAGCGACTTAAACACCCTGGCCGACGCCGGGCTTCTGGAGATCCACGCCGCCGTGGACCCGGGCCGGGTGGAGGAGCTTTTGGACGTGGTGGGCCGGGAGCTTGCGGCCATGGCCGCAGGCGGCGTGACCCGCCAGGAACTGGAGCATGTGCGCGAGCATCTGCGCGGCCTGCTGCATCTGGGGGCCGAGTCCACGGAGAACCGCATGGTGCGGCTGGCCAAGAACCACCTGCTTTTCGGCCGCCATGTGCCCCTGTCCGAGACGGCGGCCAAAATCGCACGCCTGTCCCGGGACGAGATCGGCCAGGCCGCTGCGGCCATTCTGGACCCCGCCCGGGCCGTCGTCGGCATCCTCGGCCCCCAGATCGACCCCGCCTGGCTGGAAGGGCCAACCGCATGAACGGGCACTCTTTCGCCGTCGGGCCGGGCCGCCTGCGCCTCGTGGTCGCCGACATCACCACGCTTGCCGTGGACGCCGTGGTCAACGCCGCCAATCCCTCCCTGGCCGGAGGCGGCGGGGTGGACGGGGCCATCCATCGGGCCGCCGGGCCGCGTCTTCTGGCCGCCTGCCTGGAAATCGTGCGCCAGCACGGTCCCTTGCCCACGGGACAGGCCGTGGCCACGCCCGGATTCAATCTTCCTGCTGCCCACGTCATCCATACGGTCGGTCCCATCTGGCGCGGCGGCGCCAACAACGAACCGTCCCTTTTGGCCTCGGCCTACCGCGAGAGCCTGCTGGCCGCAAAGGCCTTTGGCCTGGGCAGCGTGGCCTTTCCGGCCATCAGTTGCGGGGTCTACGGCTTTCCCGTGGAGCTGGCCGCCTCCACGGCCTTGCGGACCCTGCACCAAGGACTTATGGATTGCCTGGCACAGGAGATCACCATGTGCCTTTTTTCCGACCGCGCTCTGGACGTGTGGCGCGAGGCGTGGGGGGCTCTGCCCCCCACCCCCCCGGCAGGGGACTAAGTCCCCTGCACCCCATGTCACGCGGCGACCCTGCGCCGGACGGCGCAGGGTCGCCGCGAAACACCGGATGCATGGGCTTGGGCCCTGGCCGGAGGGTGCGTTGCCCCAGAATCCCCTGTCTCGCCCCGGGGCGGGTCGCGGCTGCGCAGCAGCCCGAGCCGCCCCGGGGAGACGGGGGGTCCGGGGGGAATGATTCCCCCCGGGCGGGGTCCGGGGCGGCAGCCCCGGTTGCAGCGGGGCGCGGGGCGCGGGGCGGCAGCCCCGGTTATTTATGGAGGTGTCATGGACATACGCGGAACGACGATACTTGCCGTGCGCGACGCGCATGGCGTGGCCGTGGCTGGCGACGGCCAGGTGACCATGGGGCAGGCCGTGGCCATGAAGCATGGTGCGAAGAAGGTGCGGCGGCTCTACAAGGACCGGGTGATCGTGGGCTTTGCCGGGGCCACGGCGGACGCCTTCACGCTTTTTGAGCGTTTTGAGGCCAAGCTTGAGGAATACGGCGGCAACCTGCTGCGCGCAAGCGTGGAGCTGGCCAAGGAATGGCGCAAGGACAAATATTTGCGGCGATTGGAGGCCATGATCATTGTGGCCGACGCCGAAAACGTGCTGGTCTTAAGCGGCACGGGCGATGTGATCGAACCCGACGACGGCCTGACGGCGATTGGCTCCGGCGGGCCGTATGCATTGGCGGCGGCCCGGGCCCTGGCCCGGGAGACGAGTCTGTCCGCGAGGGAGATTGTCGAAAAGGCCATGGCCATTGCGGCGGAGTTGTGCGTCTATACGAATGACCGGGTGACCATTGAGACGTTGGAGAAGAAATAAGTCGCGCGGCCCGTCGCGCGTTTTACGAAGAAAGGCCCTTGGCGATGCGCTTTTGGCGCGGCTTGTGGGCAAGACAGGTCTGGCCGCGAAAGACGGCCGTGGAGAGACGATGGAGAACATGACCCCTCGCGAGATCGTGGCGGAGTTGGACAAATACATCATCGGCCAGGACCAGGCCAAACGCATGGTGGCCATCGCCATGCGCAACCGGTGGCGCAGGCGGCGCATCGACCCGGCGCTACGCGACGAGATCGCGCCGAAAAACATCCTGATGATCGGGCCAACCGGCGTGGGCAAGACCGAGATCGCCCGCAGGCTGGCCAAGCTTGCCGGATCGCCCTTTTTCAAGGTCGAGGCCACCAAGTTCACGGAGGTCGGCTATGTGGGCCGCGACGTGGAGTCCATGGTCCGCGACCTCATGGAGATCGGGGTGAATCTGGTGCGCCGGGAGGAGATGGAGCGGGTCAAGGACCGGGCCGAGAAAAACGCCGAGGAGCGGCTTTTGGATCTGCTTCTGCCCAAACCCGGGCCGCGCTATTCCCCCACCGGGGCCATGGAGATGCCCGAGGCCCTGGATGCTGGCGGCGAGGAGCGGCCCGCGTCCGCCGAGGGCGGCCCGGGCTCGTCCACCCGGGAGAAGCTGCGTCGGCTGTTTCGGGACGGCGCGCTGGACGACCGCACGGTGCCGGTGGAGGTCTCCGCGCCGTCGCCCCAGGTGGAGATCATGGCCATGCCGGGCATGGAGGACATGGGGATGCAGTTCAAGGACATGCTGGGCAAGATGTTTCCGTCCCGCAAAAAGACCCGCACCATGCGGGTGCGCGAGGCCTACGAGATTTTGCTTCAGGAGGAGAGCGAGCGTCTGGTGGACATGGACAAGGTCACCGAGACCGCCAAGGAGCGGGTGGAGCAGACGGGCATCATCTTCATCGACGAGATCGACAAGATCTGCGGCGGCCGCCAGGGTTCGGGGCCGGACGTGTCCCGGGAGGGCGTGCAACGCGACCTGTTGCCCGTGGTCGAGGGCTGCACCGTCAATACCAAATACGGCATGGTGCGTTCGGACCATATTCTTTTCATCGCGGCCGGGGCCTTTCATTTTTCCAAGCCGTCGGATCTGGTGCCGGAGTTGCAGGGGCGGTTTCCGCTTCGGGTGGAGCTGACGGCGCTGACGGCCGAGGACTTTCACCGCATCCTGACCGAGCCCAAAAACGCGCTCACGGTGCAGTATATCGAGCTTCTAAAGACCGAGGGCGTGGCCTTGAGCTTTTCGCCCGAGGCGCTTTTGGAGGTGGCGGACTTTGCCCGCAAGGTCAACGAGGAGACGGAGAACATCGGGGCCAGGCGGCTGTACACCATTATGGAGCGTATCTTAAACGACCTGTCGTTTGAGGCCTCGGAGTTGTCCGGCACGGCCGTGGCGGTGGATCGGGACTACGTGCGCGACAAGCTGTCGGACGTGTCCGAGGACCGGGATCTTTCCAGGTACATCCTGTAGGGGGATATCATGATCTGCGACAGCGAACACGAAAAGGCCAGGCTTCTGCTCGAAGCCCTGCCGTACATCCGGGACTTCTACGGCAAGACCATTGTCATCAAGTACGGCGGCCACGCCATGGTGGACGAGGATCTGAAACGGGCCTTCGCCCTGAACGTCATCCTGCTCAAGTACGTGGGCCTAAACCCGGTCATCGTGCATGGCGGCGGCCCGCAGATCGGCAAGATGCTCGACCAATTGGGCATCGCCTGCCAGTTCCGGCAGGGCCTTCGCATCACGGACACGGCCACCATGGATGTGGTGGAGATGGTGCTGGCGGGCAAGATCAACAAGCAGATCGTGAGCCTCATAAACCGCCATGGCGGCATGAGCGTGGGGCTTTCCGGGAAAGACGGCAACCTCATCCAGGCCCGGAAGCTGGAGATGGTCCTGGAAAGAAAAGACGCCCCGCCGGAGATCATCGACCTGGGCAAGGTGGGCGAGGTCACGGGCATCAACGCCACGCTGATCAACACCTTGAAGGGCCAGGGGTTTATCCCGGTGATCGCGCCGGTCGGCGTGGGCGAGGAGGGCGAGACCTACAACATCAACGCCGACGCCGTGGCCGGGGCTGTGGCCGTGGCCCTTTCGGCCAAGCGGCTGGTGCTTTTGACCGACGTGGCCGGGGTGCTCGACGCCGAGGGGAACCTCATCTCGTCGCTCGATCTACGCGAGGCCTCGGTGGCCATCGAGGAGGGCACGGTCAAGGGCGGCATGATCCCCAAGATGAAGTGCTGCATGGAGGCTGTGGACGGCGGGGTGGAGAAGGCCCATGTCCTTGACGGCCGGGTGGAGAATTCGATCATTTTGGAGCTTTTTACGACATCCGGCATCGGCACGGAGATCGTGCATCGCAGAAAGCGGGAGCATCGGGCTTAGCCCATTCGAGCATGCCTTTTTCGGGATGTCGGCCATTCCCCGTCCGGGGATGTCCGGGGGAGGCTGCCCCCCCTGGGCCGGCGGCGGCATTTCTGACAGCGGTCATTTGCTGGCGGGCCGGGCTCGGGGCCTCACGCGCGTCGCGGCGTCAGGCCATGCGTCGCTTCGCTCGGGCCTGCCTGCCGCGCCGCGCGCGAAACCCCTCGCCCGGCCTGATCGTTTTGGTCTTTCGCTGGAAACCGCTGGAAGAGGGCTGCTCCGGACGTTTTTTTCCCGTTCGGGGATTCCCAAGGGGGCCGCGCCCCCTTGGGCCGCCGGAGGCCTCTCCCCCTGCCTGTCTCCCCCTGCCTGTTTCCTGCCGCCCGTCTACCGTACCAGATAGGCGTTGTCTTCGCCGTCGAGCTCGGCCAGGTGGACGTCCACATGTTCGCCCAGAGCGGTCTGGACCTTTTTTCCCACGTAGTCGGCCTGGATGGGCAGTTCCCTGTGCCCCCGGTCGATTAAGACCAGAAGCTCCACCTTGCGCGGCCGCCCGTAGTCCAGGATGGCCTCCAGGGCGGCCCGGATGGTGCGGCCGGAGAAGAGCACGTCGTCCACCAGGACGATTTTTTTGTCGTTGATGTCGAAGGAAATGTCGGTTTCGCCGATGTGCGGCTGGTTGTCGGAGTGGGTCCAGTCGTCGCGGTACAGATTGATATCCAGCTTGCCCGAGAGCAGGTCGCAGCCCAGGCGGCCGTCCAGAACCTTTTTTATGCGCTCTGCCAGCTCCACGCCCCGGCGCTGGATGCCGATAAGCGCCAGGCCGCAGCCCTGGTCGTGGCGTTCGATGATCTCGAAGGCCAGCCGTTCGATGGTCCGGACCATGTCTTCGGCTGAGAGAATGCGGCGCTGTCGTTTCATGGCGACCCCTGTGGGCGTGCTGTGCTGTGTCATGGTGCGCCGACCCTAGCGGAAAAGGGCAGGGCGGGCAATGTCCGGAGCTTCACCGGCATTTCGGGAGGGCAGGCGGGCGGGCAGGCGGGCCGTCTTGGGCCTTGCGGGAGGGGGGCGTTTCTCCTGTTTGACAAAGCCCCGGGCCGTGCTTAATTACGGGCCTCAGCCAATTTCCCCTCAGGAGGTCGTCAGACATGGTCGAAATCACCGAGGCCGCCCGCCGCGAATTGGACGGGTATTTCGCGGACAAGGAAAAAGCCCCCATTCGAATTTATCTTTCCGCCGGAGGGTGCTCCGGCCCCCGTCTGGCCCTGGCCCTTGACGAGGCCAAGGAAACGGATGATCAGTTCGATGTGGAGGGCTATAATTTCATTGTTGACAAGGAACTGGCCGCCCAGGCCGCTCCCATGCGCGTGGACATGTCCTATATGGGATTTACCGTGCAGTCGAGCCTGGAGCTTGGCGACGGCGGTTGCGGCTGCTCCGGCGGATCGTGCTCCTCCGGTTCGTGCAGCACGCCCGGTTCCTGCTGCTCATAGACGCTGATCGTTTCAGGGGGCCGTCCGTCAGGGCGGCCCTACTACACCTCCCAGGAGATACAGATATGGTCGAGCTCACCGAGGCTGCCCGCCAACAATTGGACGGGTATTTCGCCGACAAGGAAAAAAATCCCATCCGCATCTATCTCGCAACCGGCGGTTGAGCCGGTCCCAAGCTGTCTTTGGCTCTGGACGAGCCGAAGGAATCCGACGAAAAATTCGACACCAGCGGGTACCTGTTTCTTGTGGACAAGGAATTGTCCCAGCAGGCCGGCTCAATGACGGTGGACATGACCTACATGGGCTTTACCGTGCAGTCAGGCCTGGAGCTTGGCGGCGGAGGGTGCGGGGGCTCGTGTTCGTCGGGCTCGTCGTGCTCCTGCTAAGCAAGAGATAAAAACGGCGCTTCCTTTCAGGCGATATCCGCAGGGATATCGCCTGTTTTTTTGACAAAGGACGAATATTCGGACTAAGGTGCTCAAGGCAGCTTCATGCGGTTTCGTTACCCAGCCGGAATCGGCCTGACGCGCGATGGCCGGTTTTTTTAAAGGAGTGCCCGATGCCCGGTAAGATTTTGATCGTCGATGACGAGGTCCATATCCGCATGCTCCTGGAGCAGACCCTGGAAGAGCTGGAAGAAGAGCACGGCGTAACGATTTTGTCCGCTTCCAACGGAGAAGAGGGATTGTCGCTTATCCGGGGGGAGAAGCCGGATGTGGTCTTTCTGGACATCATGATGCCCAAGCTCAACGGTTATGAAGTCTGTCAGCGCGTCAAGGAAGACGGCGAGACCAAAGGTGCAGCATCGTCCTTTTGACCGCCAAGGGTCAGGAGGTAGATCGCAAGCAGGGACTTGAGATGGGCGCCGCCATGTACATGACCAAGCCCTTCGATCCGGACGAAGTCTTGAAGGTAGCCCGGGATCTCCTGGGATTGACGGCATAACCAGCCGCACGTCTTGGGATCAGCCATGGCCATTCTCGCGAGGCTTTTGCGCAAACAAAACCTGGATACGCTCAAGGTCCGGGCAACCGAGTTTCTCGGTCCCGGCTGGCGTCTCCTGATCTTGGATATGGAAGGGCGGATCGTCCATCCGTCCGGGAACGGCCACGCCCCCCTGCCGGACACGGGCCTTTTGACGTTGCCCCTGCACCTGGACAAAGTCCCTGTGGGAAAGGCCATCCTGGCGCCGCCGCCGGGTGCGACGCCGGATGTGGCTGGCGTCGCCGACAAGGTGTTGGCTTTTTTTTCCACGGCCGTGGAAGAGATTCTGACCCGCGAGAACATCCGCCGGGTGCTGGCCGCCGAGACATTGCAGAAATACCGTGAGTTGTCCCTGCTGCACCGGGCCACCTTGACCCTCAACCAATCGCTTCGCCCCCGTGACGTGGCCAGAGCCCTTCTGGCCGAGTTCCTCTCCGGAGACATCCCGGCCGACGGCGGCATCATTTATCTGCGCAAAGGCGGAACCACCCAGTTTTTGCCCCAACGTTCCTTCGGGGCGTCCAAGAAATGCGGCATGGAGCAGATTGCCGGAAGCACGCTTTTTATGGACGTCGTCAAAAGCGGCAAGCCTGAGATCATAAACGATTTGGCCTCGGATAAACGGTGGCGCGGAGAGGCCCCGGGCATGACGGCCATGCTCATTGCGCCGCTTCTTTCCGCCAGCCAATGCGTCGGCGTCCTGGTGCTGGGGGCCTGCGGCGCGCCGCGCTTCGACGCCAACCATCTCCAGTATGTCGGCACCATCGCCTCGGTGGCCGGCATCGCCATGGGCAATGCGCTGCATTTCGAAAGCGTGCAGCTCCTCATCAAGTCCCTCATGCAGGCCCTGGCCACCGCCATCGATGCCCGGGATCCCTTCACGGCCGGGCATTCCCAGCGTGTGGCCAGGCTTTCCGTGGCCCTGGCCAAGGCGGTGCATGAAAATCAGGATATCTTCCCCGAGGTGCGGTTCACGGACAACGATCTTCAGGAAATCATCTACGCCGGGCTCCTGCACGATGTGGGGAAAATCGGCATCCGCGAGCAGGTGCTCACCAAATCCTCCCGGTTGCCCAAGGATCGTCTGGACATCATCGGCCAGCGCCTGGCCCTGTGGAGCGAGGTCACCGGGGGGGCGTGGCGCGAGGATTTCGCAGCACTGGCGCGCATCAACGGTTCGGATGGCATCACCCGCGACGATGCGGCGCTGATCGGGCGCATCGCCAAAAACGAAATCGTGACCAGCGGCCGGGTGTTGCCCATGCTGACCGACGAGGAGATACAAACCCTGCTCATCCCGCGCGGCAACCTGACCCAGGAGGAACGGCGGGAGATCGAGCGGCATCCCTCCGAAAGCTACCGCATCCTGCAACACATCCCCTTTCCCGAAAACATGCGGCGGCTGTTGACCATCATCTCGCAGCACCACGAGCGGCTGGACGGCTCGGGATATCCTTCCGGACTGCGCGGGGACGAGATCCTCCTGCAAAGCCGCATCATCGCCATTGTGGACATCTACGACGCTATCACCATGGAACGGCACTACAAACCCGCCCTGCCGCGCAACAAGGCCCTGGCCGTGCTGAGGCACGAGGCGGCGGACGGCAAGATCGATCCGGATCTGGTACGCCTGTTCGCCGAGAAAAATGACGAGATTGAGGAAGACGCCATGCGCATGGCCATGCACACGGACAACGAGGATTATCTGCCCGAGACGCCGGGCCATACTGAGGAAGAATGCGCCTGAGAGCGCCTGCCGGAGAGTCTTCGGTCGCCAGGAAGCGCCGGAGAGCCATCTGCCCGAAAGAATCTGCCTGAGAGTTCTGTGTCCGCAGAAATCAGCCTGAGAGAATCAGCCTGAGAGAATCAGCCTGAGAGAATCTGCCTGAGAGTTCTTTGTCCGAAGGAATACGCCGGAGCGTTGCCTGCCCGAAAAAATCTGCCTGCGGCGTACCTGCCGGAAAGAATCCGCCCGGGGGAATCCGCCGGAGCCCTACGGCGCCGGCGCGCTGTCTGGCCTGCCTGCCGGGCTTCAGCGACGGCTGGTGCGGGGGCTTGGCGAGGCGCGTTACAGGGCCGAACGCTCCACCACGGCGGCGCTCAGGTCCGCCTCGGCCACCTTGCGCCCATCCACCTCGGCTGTGGCCCGCATCTTCCAGAGATTGAACTTGCGGCGGGCCTCGGTGCAGGTCAGCACCAATTGGTCACCCGGGACGACGGGCTTACGGAAGCGCACGTTGTCCATACCGGAAAAAAGAAACACCCGGTCCCCCAGAGGTTCATCCTGGCATTGGCCGATGAACAGTCCGCCCGTCTGGGCCATGGCCTCAAGGATCAGCACCCCCGGCATAACCGGCAGCCCGGGGAAATGGCCCTGGAAAAACGGCTCGTTGAAGGTGACGTTCTTGATGGCCCGCAACAAAACCCCCGGCTGGAACTCGATCACCCGGTCCACCAGCAGGAAGGGATAACGGTGCGGCAGCAGGGAAAAAATATCCCGGATATTCGGAAGGGGGCGGACGGTATCGCTCATGGGGTTCCTTGCGCAAATGCCCGAAAGGCCGCTAGCGGCCTTTCGGGCTTTATTCTCGTGTGGCCGGGCCGAACGACGGCACGGGATTACTTGGATTTGTCGAATTCCTGACGCAGGGCGGCGGTGATGTCCAGAGCGGAGTCGAAATACGGCACGCTGCGGGCTTCCACAACCACGGTGTAGCCGTTTTTCTTGGCGTAGTCGGTCATGACCTTCTGCAAGCGGGTCAGGAGCGGCTGCAGGATCTGCTGCTGGGTCTCCTGCTCTTCCTGTTGCAGCTTGTTACGATCATCCATGTACTTTTTGGCCTTGGCTTCGAAGTCAGCAACCTGGGACCGCATGGCGTCCTGGGACAGGGCCACGCTTTTTTTCTGCAGGTCTTCCTGTATCTTCTTTAAATCTTCACCCTGCTGTCCCAGAGACTTCTCCCGAGCCTCGAACTTGGTTTTCAGCTGCGCCAGGGCAGCCTTGCCAGCCTGGGAGGTCGCCAGGGCCTCATCCAGGTTGACGACCGCGATTTTCCCCTGGGCAGCCGCTGCAAGCGGCAGGGCCAGGATGGCGGCCACGATGCAAAGCGTCCGAAAAATACCGACCATGATGTATCTCCTTGCACTGTTTGTTGTCTGAAATAACGCGTAACCCGCCAGTACCCTGCTCTCGTTAAAACGATTGTCCCATGCTGAAGCCAATCTGGTGCGGCCAGAGGTTGTTGGCCTCGGCATCAAGGCCGTAGCCGTATTCCACCCGGATAAGTCCCATGGGCGAATACCAACGCAAGCCCGCGCCAACGCTCTTGTAGAGGGACCAGTCCATCTCCGTATGCGAAGCCCAGGAATTACCGGCGTCGAAGAACACCAGGCCCCAGATGCCGTTGGACTTGCTGATGGGATAGATGGTCTCAATGTTGGTGAAGAACATGGCCAGACCGCCGATACGTTCGCCGGTACGGGAATCCTGCGGCGAAATCTTGTTTTGCTCGTAGCCGCGCACGTTCTCGATGCCGCCCAGGTAGAAGCGCTCGAAGACCGGGATGTCGCCGCCGCCGTTGTTGAACAGGACGCTCGCACTGCCGCGCCAATGGAAGACCAGATCCCACGGCAGGGGGTGGAAGTAGTTGGACGTGACCGTGGGCCGGATGAAGTCGTCGCTGCCCTGCAGGATGCCGCCGGCGTATTCCAGGGACAGGGTGTTTTTGGTGCCCTTGGTGGGGCGGGTGGAGCTGTCGGTGGTGTCGCGGTCGATTTCCGCCGTCAACGAACTGCTCCAGTGGGTGCCCTCGGAGTTGGCGATGACGCTGGACGGATACCAGTTGGTGTTGAAGATACGGTAGCGGTCTAGGCGATAGGCCCAGGACAGAAGCGTGTATTCGCCCAGGGGATAGCCGAAGGTCAGCTTGCCGCCGATGGTTTCCTTGCTGTAGTCGTCGTACTTTTTATAGAGGTTATACAGGGAGATGCCCGTGGTCAGGTTGGTGTCGTTGAACCGGGGATTCATGAGCGACAGGATGAACCGGCTGGATGTGCCGCTGATCATGCCCTGGAACTTGGCGTTGTAGCCTTTTCCGAAGAGATTGCGCTCCTCGACGGAACCGCCGAAGAAGACGCTGTCGTAGGTCGAATACCCCGCGCCCAGGCTGAAGGCGCCGGTGTTTTTGTCCTTGACCTTGACCTTGAGATCCACCTCGGTGGGGTTCTCGGTGGGCACGGTCTCGATATCCACCTTCTCGAAGTAGTCCAGGCGGTCCAGGCGCTCGTTGGAGCGGCGGACCTTGTTGCCGCTGAACAGGTCGCCGTCGGCCAGACGCATTTCCCGACGGATGACGTTGTCCCGGGTCTTGTCGTTGCCCTCGATTTGCACCCGGCGGATATAGACCCGGCGGCCTTTGTTGATCGTATAGGCCACATCGATGGTTTTCTCGGCGTCGTTTTTCATGAGATCCACGTCGGCCTGGGCAAAGGCGTAGCCGAGATCGCCGTAGATTTCCGTAAGCAGGTTCAGGTCGTCGCGCACCACGGAGCGGTCGAAATAGGCGCCTTCCTCGGCCAGTTGGTCAAGCTTTACGATCTGCAACAGGGCGTCGTTGTCCATGAGCAGATCGCCGCCGAAGTCCACCTTGCCGACCTTGTAGCGGTCGCCTTCGTTGACCCGGAACACGACCGTGATGCCGTCGTCGCCGTATTCCACATCGGGCTGGCCGACCTTGATGTCCACATAGCCCCGGTTGGCGTAGAAATTCTCGATGGCCGCCGCGTCGCGCTCGAGCATCTCCTCTTTCAGGACGCCGCTGCCCGTGACCCAGGACCAGAAACGCCGTTCGGAGGTGGACAGCTCGTCATGCAGCTCGTCGGCGTCCACCTTGCTGACGCCCTCGATTTTGACCTCGCGGATGTAGAGCTTTTTCGGCTCCTTGACGATGATGTTCAAACGGGCGATGCGCGGATCGGTCTGCTCCAGTTCGTAGTTGACCTCGGTCTTGTAGAAGCCGTCCTTGCGGTAGAGCTCGCGGATTTTTTCCAGATCCTCGGCCAGAACCTTGAGGTTCAGGATGGAGCCGGCCTTGGTGCTCATGGTCTCCAGAATCTTGTCCTGGTCCACCTCGCCCGAGCCGATGACCCCGATGGCCTGGATGCGCGGTTTTTCCTTGACCACGAAGACCAGTTTCTTGCCGCCGGGGACGTTCTCCAGACGGATCTGCACGTCATCGAAATATCCGGTTTCAAAGAGGCGTTTGAGGTCGTCGTTGACGGATTTGGGGTCGTAGGGCTGGCCCACCTGGGTCTTGGCCTTGAGGATGATGACATCCTTGTCCAGGATCTGGTTGCCTTCCACGGCCACATCCACGATGGCGTCGCCGGTCACCAGGAGCCCCCGGACCTTGCCGGCCAATTCCTTGGCGGCGGGTTCGAGCTGCATGACCTCCTTGGCCTGGGCGAACACCGACAGGGGCGCCCCGTCGGAGGCGGGCACCAGGCGGCCGTCGATGCTTAAGGCCTCGCCGATCTGGGAGACGCTGCCGTACAGGGCATGGGTGGCCTTGGCCGCCGAGGCGAGCCTGCGGGCCGTCTGATCGTCCATGGTCCCGGCGGGTTTCTCCGTGGCCACGGCGATGCCTTCCCGGCGCAGACTTTCCGCCAGGATGCCCGGCAGGCTGGCGGCGATCCCCTTTTGATCGGAGGCGGTGTTGACCGCAAACGGCAAGACAAGAATCTTGGTTCCCGACTGTCCGGACTGGGCATGGGACGGGAGGGTGAAGGCCAAAACTGCCAAAATGGCGAAAAGAGCCGCCCGCCCCGTGGATTTAAGTCCGTGCATAGAGTTCTCCACCGTGAAGTTCCAACCTTCGGCCCATGAGCGCGGCCAGGTTGTGGTTGTGGGTGACCACCACCAACGTCATGCCAAGTTCCGCGTTGAGGCGCGACAAGGCCTCTCCGACCAAGGAACCGGTATGTTCGTCCAGATTGCCGGTGGGTTCGTCGGCCAAAAGCAGTTTCGGCCGCATAAGAACGGCCCTGGCAATGGCCGCCCGCTGCCTCTCTCCCCCGGACAGTGTTGTTACCCTGTGTCCGGCCCTTTCATCAAGCCCCACGAGCCCCAAGGCGTCGGTTGCCAGGGACAGTGCCCTGGCATGGGGTAATCCTGCTATAAATCCAGGCATGGCAACGTTTTCCAAGGTTGTGAACTCCGGTAAAAGGTGGTGGAATTGGAAAACGAAGCCGATATCTTTGTTACGAATTTTTGCGGCCTGGGCCGGTTGCAGCGCGCCCATGTCATTGCCAAGAAAAAAAATGTCGCCCGAGGTGGGAGAATCGAGGGCCCCCATGACGTGCAACAGGGTGGTTTTGCCCGAGCCCGATGAGCCCAGGATGGCCATGGACTCTCCGGCCTGGATGGTCAGGCTCACGTTTTTGAGCACGTCGATGCGTTCGGACGGCCCATGGTACTCTTTGGACACCCCGCGAAGCTCCATGAGCGCGTCATTCATGGCGCAACGCCTCCGCAGGATTGAGTCTGGCGGCCTGGCGGGCCGGATACAGGGTGGCCAAAAAGCACATGGCCAGGGCCGTGGCCCCCACCAGGACCACATCGCTTACGGCCAGCCGGATGGGCAGGTAATCCATGGGGTAGACGTCGCTTGGAATCTTGATGAACTGGTAGCGGCCAAGGGCCCAGCTCACGGGCAGCCCCAGGGCGTAGCCCAGGGCCGTGCCCACCGCGCCGATGATGGCGCCCTGGAGCATGAACACCCGGCGGATGTTTTCGGCCGTGGCCCCCATGGACATGAGGATGGCGATGTCCTTGGTCTTTTCCATGACCAGCATGACCAGGGTGGTGATGATGCTAAACGATCCCACCAGGACGATCATGAGCAAGATGATGAACATGGCCGTCTTTTCCAGTTGCAGGGCCTTGAAAAGATTGCCGTTCATGTCGATCCAGGTGCGCACGTAGACCGGAATGCCGCCCAGGGCCTCGCGCACCTGCAGCGCCAGGGCGTCCACGGCGTAGACGTCGTCCACCCGAAGCTCGATGCCCGTGACCAGGTCGTGCTTGAAGCCCAAAAGATCCTGGGATGCGGCCAGGTTCACGTAGGCCAGGGAGGTGTCGTATTCGAACATGCCGGAGCGGAAGATGCCGCGCACCACGAAGGTCTTGACCTTGGGGGTGAATCCGGCGGCGGACTGCCGTCCCGAGGGCGACAGGATGTTCACGGCGCTGCCCACCGTGACCCCGGTGCGCTCGGCCAGCTCCTTGCCCAGGATGATGCCCGGAAACGGCCCGGGAACGTCCAGGTCGGACAACTGGCCCTGCACCATGTCCTTGGGCAGGCTTAAGACGTCTCCGGCCGTGGCCGGGTCGATGCCGCGCAGGATCACGCCCTTGACCCCGCCGGAACTGCTGAGCATCACTTCCGTATACACGAACGGGGTGGCCCCCAGGATGCCCGGGATGGCGTCCAGCTTCTCGATGTTCGCGCGGTAGTCGCGCATGGCCCCGCCCATGACCCCGGCCACCATGTGGGCGTTGACCCCCAGGATCTTGTCCCGCAGGTCCGTGGAGAACCCGTTCATGACGCCCAGGACCACGATCAAGGCGGCCACCCCCAGGCCCACCCCCAGGATGGAGATGAGCGAGATGACCGAGATGAACGAGTGTTTGCGCCGGGCCGCCAGATAGCGCAGGGCGATGAACAGCTCGAATTTCATGATCAGGAGGAGACCTCGGGGCGAAGCAGCGGAAACAGGATGACCTCGCGGATGGAGGATTGGTCGGTCAAGAGCATGACCAGGCGGTCGATGCCGATGCCCTGCCCGGCTGTCGGCGGCATGCCGTATTCCAGGGCCCGGATGTAGTCTTCGTCCATGCGGTGGGCCTCGTCGTCGCCGGCCTCTTTCTCGCGCACCTGCTCTTCGAAGCGCAGCCGCTGGTCCACGGGGTCGTTGAGCTCGGAAAAGGCGTTGGCCATCTCGCGCCCGGCGATAAACAACTCGAAGCGGTCGGTGATGTCCGGATTGTCCTTGTTGCGCCGCGACAAGGGCGAGATATCCGTGGGATAGTGGTAGATGAAATGGGGCTGGATGAGCCTGGGCTCCACGAAGATGTCGAAGAGCTTGGCCTGGACCTTGCCGAGCTTTTCGCCCTTGAGCACCTTTTCCCCGTTTTTCTCCACATGGGCCTTGGCCGCGTCGAAATCCAAAAACATCTCCGGGGACAGGCCGCCGATCTCTTCCAAGGACTGGTGGAAGGTCATGCGGGTCCAGTGCCCGGGGGTCAGGTCGATCTCCCGGCCCTGATAGTCGACGACCGTTTTGCCGCAGACCTTTTCGGCGATGCGGGCGAAAAGGGCCTCGGTCAGGTCCATGAGATCCGTGAAACGGGCGTAGGCCCAGTAGAACTCACACATGGTGAATTCGGGGTTGTGCTGGGTGGAGATGCCCTCGTTGCGGAAATTGCGGCCGATCTCGTAGACCCTGTCGAAGCCGCCCACCACCAGGCGCTTCAGGTACAGCTCCGGGGCGATGCGCATGTACAGGTCCATGTCCAGGGCGTTGTGGTGGGTCTCGAAGGGCTTGGCCGTGGCCCCGCCGGGGACGGCCTGCATCATGGGGGTCTCCACTTCGAGAAAGCCGCGCTCGTTGAGAAAACGGCGCATCTCGCCCACGATCATGGTCCGCTTGCGGAAGATTTCCGAGGTCTTGGGGGTGACGATGAGATCCACATAGCGCTGGCGATAGCGCGTCTCCACGTCTTTTAGCCCATGATACTTCTCGGGCAGGGGCCTAAACGACTTGGACAACAGGCGGATATCCGTGCAGTGCAGGGTCAGTTCGCCGGTCTTGGTGCGAAACAGGGTTCCGGTCGCGCCCACGATGTCGCCGATGTCGTATTTCTTGAACCGGGTGTAGGCGTCGACGCCCATGTCATCGCGGGAGGCGAAACACTGGAGCCTTTCGGAGGCGTCCTGGAGGTTGAAAAAGGTGACCTTGCCGAAGGAACGCAGGGAAACCATGCGCCCGGCGACCACGAAGGTGCGGCCGAGGGCGGCCAGGGCGGTTTCGTCAGCCGTTTCGTAATGGGCAAGGATATCCGGCAGGCTGTCGGATTTGACGAAGTCGTTGGGATAGATCTCACACCCCTCGTCAAGGAGCTGGCAGGCCTTGGCGATGCGGTTTTTGAGCACTTCGTTGAGTTCGCCCCCCTTGTCGAGGGCCTCAAGCAGTGGTCGGAAATCTTCCACCCGGTCGGATTTCACCGGGAGTTTGAATGGCTTGCGCTTGGCGCGGTCGTCGGTACCCAACTTGCGCGGCTCCAGTGTGTAAACGTGTCGGTCAAGCGGGTATTGCTACGAGAAATACGGCCAGTCGTCAAGGAAAGCGGCCAGGAAAAGCGGGCTGGGCGAAAAATGGGGTTGACGGATGCCATAGTGCTGGTTTAAGAAGCTCCCTCGCTTTTGGCGAATGTTCCCCGGTAGCTCAACTGGCAGAGCGGGTGGCTGTTAACCACTAGGTCGGGTGTTCGAATCACCCCCGGGGAGCCAGCAAATTCAAGGGTTTACGGTGAAAGCCGTAAGCCCTTTTTTTATTCCAGCCAAGGTTTGTCCCCCAGGTGTCCCCCAAGAATAGATGCCCAAGTCCCGGGGATGCGCCAGTGCTTGACCCTGATCCGCTATTCACTCGCCCGGCCACTCTCCCCCAGGACAACCCCATTCGCACCAGGACAGCCCCAGGATCGACGCTAGGGCCTCGCCGCTTGTCCCGCCAAGGTCATAGGGCAGTGGTCCCTATTGGCATTTTAGGGACTTGTTATGGTATAAATCCCCACCCTTTTAGTATGATTTGAGAATAAAATATCCTGTGATTTCAACACACTAGTAATCCGTATAGTTCTATCCACCCGCAACCTATGACTTTTTTCCTATTCGCTGGTTTTTGGGATGACAAAATGTCTGGGAACCCGCGCCGCTCCTATGTTTTTCCAAGAGGTATGCCCACCTGATCTATGCATGGGGCTTGCATTGCAGTCCGGCCCGTGGTAGTAATTTGTCAGTGATATAAGGAGTTTAGTTTTTACGTTTGAAAGGTGAGATTCTCAACCCTAGGCGTTGCATTACCTCAACAACCTCAACCGATGCAGTGAGGGCAAGATGAAACCGGGAACACTGTTAGCCGTGGCAACCATGAAGCATTTCGGGCTGGTCGAAGAAAAAGTGGCGGAACTTGAAGGGGGCGGCGTGGACTGCACGGGCATCAATGAGGCGTTGGACGCATTTCGCGAAGAGGTTTTCTCGGTTGGTGAAAAACTTCCAGGATTCGACCCCATGATGGAGTGCTTGAGTTCCGGAGAGTGTTAGTCGCAGGATAGGGCTTTTTGATGGAAATAACGCAGAATAAGGCCGGGGTTTAAGGGGCAAGCCCCGGCTTTCCATAGCGAGACTCACGCCAATACTTTTGAAGGATTGAATGGGTTACGTATTCACCACGATTCCGACAATCAGCCCAGACGAAAGGGACGCCATAGCGCACTTGGAAAGCCAATACGCTTTGAATCGCCGCATCCGGTGCCATTCGGGATTTGTAGCGGTGACGGGCCACGTCTTCCATGCTGGCCTCCACCACCACAGCAAAACAAGCCAGGTCTTTGGCGCGGACAAGTTCTCGCTCGAAACGATCCCGGCCCACGGTCAAACATCCCACAAGATCGTCCAGGGCCTTCCGCTCCACAGCGACGACGGTTTCCAGTCCCATGAGGGAATAATCTCCCGTTTTCAGCCCGGCCCGGACAACCTGTGCGTTGAAGCGGGTGAAGTCGTAGGGACGCTGTTCGCGGGAATCCACCACAATTGGCGGAAGACTTTCAACAAGATGGTGCCCCACCAAACTGGCAGGACGTGGGCAATGGGCAATTTCAGGCATGGGAAAAACCTCCTGGTTGAAGGGTGAATGGAAATTCCAGGGAGGCCGCATGGCGCAATTTTTGGAGGAGGCGGGAGAGTCTTGAGAAGCAGGATCAGGAGGAGAAGCGGCAGGGGGGGAGAGGTAAGAGAGGGAGATGCTCCTTACAGAGTAGGGAGAGGGAGGCCCCGTAATGCTCTACCCCATTAAGCAGTCGGTTTTTTCGATAAACCAACGGAATCGTTGAAATTGACCCTTCAAAATTTGCGGTCAAAAGCCGCTTGGACGCCAAACCGTTTCATGATGGCGTTGTTCATAGCCCGGGTTAAATGGCCTGCGAATGAGCGCGGAACCACAAATGAATCATGTAACGGGACGCACGGAATCCTTTGGCCCGCAAGTTCTAACAGCACATCTTCTGCAATCTTGGAATCAACCGACTGTAATTCAAGCCCAACTCCTGAATTGAAGAACTTTGCAATGGGGAAATGCTTCTGTAATATGGAATCCATTGGACCCTCAATTTCATCAAGGTAGAGGCACACTCCATATTCTTTGCGGTATTTCTCACGAACAGCTTTAAGAGTTTCTAAATCATCTTTAGAATTGATTGCCACAAGAATGATATCCTTTAGAAGCTGCCTGTTAGCCTTGTTCCATTCTGGTGTTTGATCGTCAACATAATACAAATCACCATCCGGCGGCGTCTTTCCACTTAAAAGATAAAGCAAACGGATGTGATGTGAGGAGAAATCATACTCCGTCGCACCTTCACCATTGATCACAACATGGCGTCTGTATTCCCGGGGGATGCCTTGAATCCAGTGCCCATAGAACCGGCCACCACGATCAAACCGGCCTTCGTTGAAAACACGATGGAGCTTGTTCCGTGATGTGTCGAGTGCAGTCCTGCTCATAGCATGTAACATTGAAGTGGCTTGTTCATAATTCAGATTCAATCCAATATCAGCGGAAGATAAAACGGCGTTGATCCGCTCCAATCGCTTCACAATTCCCCTCACTTCTGCGTTGTCTGGCACTTGTAATTCTGGCTTATCACCGTTGATGTCTGGTATTCCACGCAACACAACAGGCGGATTCCTGCGAAAAACATCTTTTCTAATAATGGTTCTGCCCTCAATAAGAGAAATCAGCTTTGGCGTTGCTCTAATGCAGGACTGGCGGCCTACTCCCGTTCGATGATCCTTAAAACCACGAAACCCTTCGCAATATCCAAGGCTTGACAACACATCCACTATGAAGATCGTAGGGGCATATTTGAAATGAATCGCATTAAGTCTACCACCTTTTGCATAGCAACCCTTGTCGCGGCTATACGCAATGTAGTAAAATGGGTTGTCTTTGTGCGCAATGAACAAATCAAGAATGATACATTTGAGATGGCGGCGGCGTTCTTTGTTTATTGAATCACCACGCGAAACAATTTCATTGCAAATGACCTTACATGCATCATCTACCTTTGGTGAAATGCTCCACTTGTGAACGTCAATCGGGCGTGTTACGGGTTTGCCATTTCCACTACTGCAAATTGCAAAAGGAAATAAACTCTCTTCAAGGTTTAACAACATTTCTCCTTTTTCGTGGCCGGAACATTGGAAGTCCCAGGCCACGCGATTTTAATTTTTGATGCTTGGAACAAAGGGGGGGAAGTTCGTTATACCAAGCCCAACACAGGAATAACGGGGTAATTAACCCTCGCGCCGCAGGCCATGACCCTGGACATGGGGCAAAATCGACCCTTTCAAGAAACCCAGTGAATCCGCCGGGTTCAATGATTTCAGCTAGCGGTTTTGGGATGCTTCTTAGACCGTCGGGCGGGCGAGGTCGTGGCTTTCTGGGTCTGGCGAGTGGCCCGGGCTTGCTTCTTTTCCTTGGCCCCGGCGAGTTCTTGAAGGTAGGTCATTGCGTCCGAAACGGCGGCGATTTGAGCGTCAATCAAGTCCCGTTGACGGCGGAGGTCTAAGAGCTTGGCGGCATGACTTTCATACACAGAACTTCTACCAACATGCCCTTGTATTTCCAGGTACAAACGATTGTATCCATTTTCCATTTGAAACACTTTGATGATGTGTTTTGTCGTACCATGTTCGACGATTCTCCTTGCCAATAATGCCATGTCCATTGTCTTAGCCCTTAAACACGATGCCGGGCTTTGTGTTGTCCAGCTTGTCCAAAGCATACAACAGGCATTCGCGGATGGTTTTTGAAGTGGGGATGCCGGATGTTTTATTAAACACTGTGAGACGTTCTCTCACTTCCTTGCCAGGACTAAACGTAAGCGTTGAAGCTGTGTTCATAGTGATGACTCCAAATGTTAGATTGTTTACAATGACATAGTGATTCCGTTGCATATGATTTCGTGGGCATGATGCGCCCAAAGCGTTTGCTAGTTAATAATGCTAAGGGTTTTGTCAAGACGCTGCGGGCGATATAGTTTAGATTGCAATTCCCAAACACGTTTTATGGAAGTGATTGCGTGGAAATGTAGCAACGGTGCGGCTTCGCAGACTACGGGCACCAGAGAAGTTTTTTCCATAACAAAAGGCCAGCCCCATTGTAGAGGACCGGCCCTTTAATGAAAGACGTTGTGGAGAATGTGCCCCGCCTAACCGATCACCTTGTAAAGTGTGGCCCGACTGATTCCAAATTCCCCGGCCAGGGCCTTCTTGGCTTCACCTGCGGCAACCCGGGCCATGAGCGTGGCAAGCTGGTCAGGCGTCAACGTAGAGGGCCTTCCAAGGTGTTTGCCCGCCTTCTTGGCCGCCGCGATCCCCTCACGCTGACGTTCTTTGATAAGCGCCCTCTCAAATTCGCTGACTGCCCCCAAAAGTTGAAAGAGAAGCCTTTGCATGGGATCGTCTTGGCCTGTGAAGGTCAACCCTTCCTTGTGAAATCTGACCACAACACCCTTCTTTGTAAGGACACCCACCAGCTTTTCAAGGTCGGACAGGTTCCGTGCTAGACGATCTATGGAATGGACATGAAGGCAATCCCCTTCACGAAGGAATGAAAGGCAGTCTTGTAATACAGGGCGCCTCACATCCTTGGCCGACGCCTTCTCTTCAAAGATTCGATCCAGGGTGACGCCATCCAATTGCCTCGCCGTATTCTGGTCCGTTGTGCTAACACGAACATAACCGACATTCTGCCCGCCCATAAAGTTCCCTCCAAGTTGATGTCTGGAAACATCTTAGGAATTATGAGACTTGGTGTCTACAAAAACATTTCCGACCTTTCAAGACACGGAAGGTCAAGGATTCCTGGCCGCCCGGGCTATGTCTCGGAAGGTGTACCTTTTCAGACACGGGATGACATGGGATGACGGGCCGCCTGTTCGCCTCATGGCAGGGGCTTCGGCCGCTCCACGGGCCACGACCCGGACGCCTACAGGTTCCCTACAGGTTCCCTACAGGTTCCCTACAGGGAAGTTTTGATAGACTGCGAAACGCTGAAAAGCCTTGTGGTTGCTAGTGATACAGACATGCAGTGTTTCTGCAACTCCGGAGTTAGGTTCGTGCAATGTGCAAGAGTAATGCTGTGTAACGTGCTGTCGTACCATGGATAACATGGGCCTTACTCACCTTCTACATGGGCGAACAACATGATGCGTCTCACTTTTTTGGGGGGGCCTTTTTTTTGAGGCCATTTACAAAGAAGCCACGGAACTTTTCCCCCAAAGCCCGAGCCGGGGGGCCTACCCCTAGGGGGGCGGCTGTGGACCTGGACGACGGGGGGGGTGGGTAGGCATAGTACCTGTTGTCCACGCAATTTTTCTCTATTTTTTCAGTATTGAAGGACTATGCAACGATGCAGTGTTGATAATGTTTAGGCAATTTCATAGTAAATTTTCTGTATCATGCAAACAAAAAAGGCATAACTAAATCAGCTATGCCCCTTGTAATGGTGAATGTGTTGATTGTTACATTGAATTATTTTCCCTTGGCCCTGGTGTTTAGCCATTCAATCAAACCATCCTTCGGATATCCAATGCGTTTCCCAAACTGGACCCGTGGAGGCCCCTCGTTTTTACAGTCAAGATTGGCAAGCGTCCTCGCCTTAAAAGGCAAGCCGAGCTTTTCCGCAAAGGAATCCCAACGATTCCGCCAAACTACCGGGGGCAAAGCCGCTGCGGCTTCTGTGAAATTTATTTCCATAAACTATCTCCCTGTGTTAAACTTGTTCTAGAAATGTTCCTTCAAACATGTTTTGTTAATATCCCGGGCCTCCCGTCGCGGGGAAGCATTCTGTTACATGGTGATTCACGGCATGTCAACGGAGTTCATGGCGGATAACTGCCCTTGTACTGAAGTTTTCATTGAGGCTTCGAGATTTTTCACAGCACGCCGCAAAGTATCAGGTGATAAATGTGCATACCTTTGTACCATGGCAAAGGACTGATGACCCATTAAGCATTGAATTGTGTAGAGGTCCGTACCTTGTTCTGCTAACCAAGATGCGAATGTATGGCGAAGTGTGTGGAATACAACCTTTTGACGACGATCAACTATTCCCGTGTTGAAACCGAGTGCGAGAACAGTCCGGTTGAAGGCATCTGAAATCTGGACAGCCTTGCCACCACCACGGGCGGGGAAAACCAGGTTTGACGGTGCCCCCCTTTCCCTGGCGAGAAACATCGTTCGAACAATTTCCGTCATGATCGCGGGCCGGGTTCGACCGTTCTTCGTATCGCGGAGGGCCAAAGAGCCGCGCTCCATGTCAACGTCAGACCATGTCAGTCCGAAAATTTCCCCGGCTCGCAGCCCGCAATGGAGGGACAAGAGGGCCATGTCATGAACTTGTGTGCTTATCTTGGATAGGGCAGAAAGAAGTTTTCGGGATTCATCTTGGGTCAAAAACCGAATACGACGATTGTCGGAGGTAGGCTTTTTTACTTTATTAACAGGGTTTGCCCCTAAAAATAAATCATGGTCCCGGGCAAAGTTAAAGACTTGGCGAACAGTACCAAGGCAATAGTGCGTAGTCTTTGGTGATTTGCCAGCATCCAACATAGACTTTTTAAGGCGTTCAACGTCGAAAGGTGCGATGCTTGCCATGGGTTTGTTACCCAAAATGTCGGCAATCCAGTTACGGAAAAAACCATCTTCTTTGTCACAAGAGGCCTTCGCTTTGTTTTGGCGAGCATGAGGCAAATAGCTTTCCAGGAAAACTTGCCCAAAGGTCACATTGTCACGTTCGGCTTGGGCCTTGGCTTCAACTTCGGCCTGTCGCCGGGCCTCGGCCTTCTGGCGTTTCTCGGCAAGGGATGTCTCACCCTCTCCGGTCCTGGCGGCCTCTTGCAGCTTGGCGAGGGTTTGGGCGGCCTTGGATGCGGACCAGCCCCAACTTGACCAACCAAGGGCTTCCTCGTGGCGTTTGCCCCCTACACGATAGCGGATCGCAAAATACTTGTCAGGCCCGACACCATGACGCCGGGTAGGATGCTCCCGAAATCTGACACCTTCGTGTTTTGATTGCTTCCAGATGTACCCCATTTTTTGTCCCCCACCTGTCCCCCAAGAATAGATGAAAGGGGGTGATTTTCGGTGTAAGTGAATGAGGGGATTATAGGGCATAAATCCATTTAGGTCAAAGGGTTAGTGAACTTTTGTGAAGGTGTGGGAATCTCATAAAATAGAACTGTTAACCACTAGGTCGGGTGTTCGAATCACCCCCGGGGAGCCAGCAAATTCAAAGGGTTAGGTCTGTTAGACCTAACCCTTTTTTGCGTGGTGGGTGAATTGGTTCCGCTCTGGTCCCGCCATCGCAGGATGAGGGGAGCGGCAATGGCGGGCTGTCATCGATGTCTGGATCAGCCAGGCGCGCATGTTGCCAAAAAACCAGGAGAGGGCGGGCTCTCCTGGCCAGCGGAGCGCCTACAGCGATCCCCCCGCCGGGACTCGGACACGCCGCCATGATGTATGAGGCAGGTCGTTTCGCTTGAGTCCGTCCTACAAAAACACCTTGTATCCGACGCCAAGCGCCGTCCCCAGCCGCTTGGCCATGGCCTTGCCGATGGGACGCCTGCCGTTCTCCATCTCGGAGATGTGGCGGGCGGGGACGCCGGTCATTTCGGAAAGCTGCTTCTGCGTCAGATCTTCCCTGGCCCTGGCCCCGCGCAGGCAGACGCCCGGCAGCGTGGCGTCGGTGATTTCCGGAAAGGCCGCCCGCCAGGGGATGGCGTCCGCAGCCTTCGCCTCAAACCCCAGACCCCGCAAGTAGTCCATGGCTTCCTGGCGTTTGGCCGCCGGGCCGGTGAAGCACAGCTCCACCATGTCAGTAGGGGGCGTTCTCGTGGGTTCCAACATAGGTCACCTCGATCAGGCGGATTTCGTCCTTGCGGATTTCCCAGACCGCCACATACGTCGGGCGGCCTTTGCGCAACGTGTTCAAACGCGCAGCGCAGTTGTCCCGCATGGTAGGTCTTCGGGCGTCCCTACGGATGCGGGGAGGGGCGCGGCGTCAGGCCGGGGAACCCCCGGCCAGCCTGGCTCCCAGTTCGCGCGCCCTGGCGCAATCCTGGGGGAAGACCTCCTCGCGTCGTGTGCGCTTGGCCGCCTCGTCCCAGACCGTGCACAGGTACTTGGAATAATCCGGAAACTGGTAGGTGTCCGTGCTCAAAAGCAGTTCGCAGGCGCCGAAGGTCCGGGCCATGGGTTCGCGCAGGCGCTCCACGATGCGGTCGTAGCCGCGCTCGGCGAAGATCGTTTCCGGCACGTTCATGGTGTAGATCAGGGCCGTGGGGATCTTTTTCGGAAAAATCGAGGGATAGCCCGGGGTGTAGGACAGGGAGGGAAACATCAGACGCTCGATGAGGCAGCGCGTCATGCCGGACTCGGCGCCGAAATAGATCGGCGTGCCCAGGATCAGGGCGTCGGCCTGTGCCGCCGCCTCCAGAATCGGCGTCAGCCCGTCCGTAACCGCGCAGCGGCCGTAGCTTTTGCCGCCGATTTTCTTACACTCGAAACAACTGATGCAGCCCGTATAGTCCAGATCGTAGAGATGGACGATCCGCGCCTGCGCGCCAGCCTGCCGCGCCCCGTCCAGGGCGTGCCCGAGCAGGGTGGCGGTGTTGCCCTTTTTCCGGGGACTGCCGTTCATGGCCAGGATATGCATAAGACCTCCTTGCGTTCGTCCCCTCCCATACGATCCCCGGCCCGATCACACAATCAGGCACAAAAAGGGAACTGAGTCCCCAGGAAGGAACCCGGCCTCCGGCGGGCGGGGCCGGTGGTCATGTCCCGCAGGATCAGGGGACGCGCCTTGCGGTTCACCCCCGGCCCCGCCGGATCAGCCGTCGTCTTCGGCAAGCACCACGATGCGGTCGCCGGGGGCGAAGGTGATGGTGTCCCGGTTGCCGGGATTGAGCCGCACGCCGTAATTGGCCCCGGCATCCGAGGCCGTGGCGATGCTCCTCCAGCCGAGGGCCGATTCGCCGCGACGCAGGGCGGCCTGGATCACGGTGGCGAAGTTCACGGGGCAGCCTTCCCGCACGTAGGACGAGGCCGGTTTGAGATACAGTTCCGAGCCCTCGGCCCGAAACAGCTCCCCAAACACCCGGAGCAGCTCGGGATTCTCGCTGACCTGGGCCAGCATCATGCTCAGGAGCCGGTCGCTGACGATGAAGTCGTCAGCCCGGGCCGCCTGGGCCAGGGCATGGTTGCGGTCGTCGAGGATCTGGGTGGTGATGGGAAAGTGGCGTCCCAGCCGGTCGGCGATGGCCCGCAGATGCAGCAGGATGGCTAGGGTCCGGGCGTCGGCGCTTTGCAGGGGCAGGCTGGGATCGCTAAAAACCATGACATGGTCGAAATCCTGGGGCGACAGGCTTTGCAGGAGGTCCGGGTCCGAGACCTCGCCGATCCTGGACTCCACGCGCATGGCCCGCAGGTTTTCCGGGATGGGGGCGTTGGCCGCGAACGCCGGGGCCACGATGAGCGCATCGGAGCCGGGGGCGGCATATTCGTCGGTGCTGGCCAGGAACAATGGCCCAAGCTGGTTCCAGCCGAGGATGAGCAGGCGCTCCGGCGCGGCCGCGCTGGCTGGAACATCCGCCAGGACCGAGGCGTCGACGGCCGGGGCGTCGTCGCCCAGGGCGATCATGCTGTCATCCTGGGCCAGACAGATCAGGGCGTCTCCAGGACCGAAAACCGTCTCCGCAGGCGGGTTGATGAGCACCCCGCCGGCCGCCGTGCGCAGGCCCATGGCCGAGCCGTGGCCCATGCTCAGGGCGATGCAGCCATAGGTCTTGCCGGTCAGGCGTTGATCCGCATGCATGTAGATTTCGTCGCCGGAGAAATCCAGGAGGTCGGTGAGAATGGCCGAGAGCCCCGGCTGGCGGCAGGTCTGGGCCATGATCCGGGCCACGATGCCGCCGGCCGGGATGAAGACGGCCCGGCCCGACCCGGCGATGGTCGCGGCGGAGAGGTTGTTGTCGCTGCGCAGCACGGCGGCGATGCCGGGGCCCCCCTCGACGCCGTCCAGACGGCGCGACAGGGCGAGCACGGTCTTGAGCACCACCGCGTCAGGATCGTCGGGGTCGGCGGTGATGATCAGGATGGACTTGGCCGCGCCGGGATTGACGATGGCCAGGTCGTCGACGTCCGTGGGGTCGCCCGTGCGGCAGACGAGGCGTCCCCCCTTGGGCAAGGTGACCTTGTCACGCAGTTCGTCCTGCATCTCGACCTTGTCCCTCTGGGCCATGATGGCGATGCAAAAGGAGCCTTGGCTCTCGTTGGCCAGGGAAAGCTCCGAGACCAGGGCGAAGATGTGCGGGGACCAGCCCAAAATGACGCTGTGGCCCGTCTCGGCCACCAGGGAGCGGCCCTTGCGCAGTTCCTCCAGCCGGGCCTCCAACCCCGTGGTCAGCACGCCGATGAGGCTGCTGAAGATGAACACGCCGCCAGCCGTCACCAAAAGCATGAGCACCAGATAGCTCCAGCCGCCGCTGTCCCCGGCCAGCGTTCCGGCGTCCATGAGGCGCATGAGGTTCCCCCACATGAGCAGCGGCAACGGTTGGGGTTCCGGGGAGAGATCCAGGAACACGACGAGGGTTGAGGCGATCAGGATGATGATTGCCGACATGATGAAAAGCCCAAGGATGAGGGCCCCTGACCCGCGCGACATGAACGAATCGAATTTATACCTGAGTGTATCCGTCATGCGTATCCTGTTCATATTCGCTCCTTTTCCGGGCGGCTGCCCATGGTTATCCATCATTGCATCGGGGAATGCGAAAAGAGTCCCACGGTCATTTCACTGTACGACAGTGCGAAAAGGCCGTGGAGTTTCCTGAAAGACGAACATTTGTGCATACATGAGAGGAGGAAGGCACGAGGAAGGGATATCATTCAAGGTCAACGCGACTATGGGCTGGGAATAAATGGTCGCCGGGAGGCGAAAGGGCCACGGTGCGTGTGATCATCGTGATGATGATATCATGGAATATGCAGGAATGTCATGAGGTTTATCAAGCGTATCCGGCGGGCGCGGGTCCATTTTGCACGGCTTGAAATCAGAGGAAATGGCACGGAAAATTCGGGCATGGCCCGTGCCCGGCGACCAACGGCCCGGCAGTGAAAACGGCCCGCCCCCACAAATGGGGAGACGGGCCGTTCGTTGCCGCCGCGCCGCCGGTGCGGTCAGACGTGGGCGGAGGGACACAGGCCCAGGGCTTTGACGCTTCCGGCCGTGCGCGCCAGTTCCCCGTCGCGCAGGGTCGTGGCCGCCAGTTCGCGCACCTGGGCCACCTGTTCGACCAGACGTTCCAGCTCGCGGCTGGCGTTTTGCACCTCGTCATACACCTCCTGGGAATTGTCGGTGACGTTTAAGGCGCACATGTTGATCTCGAAGCTTGAGGCGCATTGCTGCTCGGCCCGGTGGGCGATGTCGTCGATCCCCCGGGCGGCGGAGACCATGGCCTCGGCAATGGCCGCAAACGAATGCTCCACGGACTCGACCAGGCCGCAGGAGGAGGAGATGTCCTCATTGGTCGCGGCCATGGCGTCCACGGCCTTCCGGGAGCAGGTCTCGATGGCCTGTACGGCCGTGCGCACCTCCCGGGTGGCCGTGATGGTTTTTTCCGCCAGTTTTCGGACCTCGTCGGCGACCACGGCGAAGCCGCGTCCCGCCTCTCCGGCCCGGGCGGCCTCGATGGCCGCGTTGAGCGCCAGCAGGTTGGTCTGGTCGGCGATGTCGGAGATGATGCCGGCCACATTGCCGATGCTTCCGGCCTCATTGACCAACTGCGCCAGGATCAGTTGCAGGTTGTCGTAGGAGGCCACCACCTTGTGCGTCACCTCGGCGGTGCGTTTGATGGTCCCGGCCCCGTCGTGGGCCTGGTTTTCGGCCCCTATGGCGGTCTGGGCGGTTTCTGCGGCCATGGTGGCCATCATGCGCACGTTGTCGGTCATCTCCTGCATGGCCTGGGCCACCTGCCCGGCCTGGTCCTTGGAGTCGTGCATGGAGCCGACCAGGGAGACCAGGGTGTGGCTGATGTCCGTGGCCTGGTTCTCCAGGGCGGCGGCGGCGTCCATGATGCAGGCGTTGATGCGCCGGATGGCCGCGTGCGCCGCCTCAAGGCGCGCAACATCCCGGGACGCCCCGGTCATGTCCTGGAAGAGGCACAGCCAACAGCCCTCGGCCTTGTCGATTTCAAGCAGATCCACCCGGTAGAGGGATTCTTCGCCCAAAGGACGAACGACGCGTAAAAGCGATCCGTCATAGTTTCCGGAGCGCAGGTTGTCCCAGGTCTTTGCGCTGGTCCGGGCGCAGAAGGCAGCCATCGTGTC